>Ga0335085_10004357_pt1 | contig 23591 bp, 17 predicted proteins | sample Lox_Sample_45_FD_206712 | JGI IMG/M metagenome (GOLD analysis project Ga0335085, IMG submission 206712) | Soil microbial communities from Loxahatchee National Wildlife Refuge, Florida, United States - Lox_Sample_4.5 | ecosystem: Environmental > Terrestrial > Soil > Wetlands | place: USA...
CGGGAAGATTTTTTGCCGAGGAGTTTGTCCATCTCGGAGCGCTCGTGCTTGGAGCGGTTGGAGGAGAAGTACAGGCGATCGCCGTCGGGCGAAATCGCGGGGCTGGTCTCGTCGAACTCGGAGTTGAATTGCGGGCCGAGATTGACCGGTTCGGCCCATGTGTCGCCCTGCCGGCGCGCGACCCACAGGTCGTAGCCGCCTAGGCCGCCGGGACGATTGGAGCTGAAGTAGAGTGACTGACCGTCACGACTGATCGAAGGGCTCAATTCGTCGGACGGCGTGTTGAGGGTCGCAATGGGCTGCGGCTCGTCCCAGGTTTCGCCATTCCAACGGGCGACAAAGAGGTCGGCATTCCTGCCGGCGTCGCTGTGCGCAAACACCATGGTGCGACCGTCGGGGGAAATGGCGGGCGCGTGGTTGTTCGCGCGAGTGTTGAGCCGGCCCCGCAGAGGTTGCGGTTCTTCCCACAACACCTGGCGTACGGGAGCGTTTTCGCTTGGCTGGCGGATGGACATGCCATCAGTGTAATAGCGCCATCGCTCGGAGCGTAAAATCCACCAACCGGCCGCCGACGTCAGGACACTGAGGACGACAACCGTGCCGACAATCAACCAGGGGCGCTTGCGCGGATCAACGGCGATGAACCGTGCGCGCGCGCGCTTTCTGATTGTTTGCCAGTCGGTTTGATAACGCTTGCTCAGGCTCTACTTTCCCGTTGCGGCGGTCTGGAGTTGGTAACCGATGTTGGCCTGTTGGACGCCGGACTCCCTGCAGGCCAACACAGCCGCCGCCACGTAACCGTGCAACGCCAGCTTGTCGCCGCGAACGAGGACCTTTTGGTCTGGTTTGGCTCTGATGGTGTCGGCCACCGCCTGTCTCAACTGCGCGAGATCCATCGTTCGATCAGCTAGGAAATAGCTGCCGTCCTGGCGCACGTTGATCGTGATGAGAGGCGCCGCGTCGCTGAGCGTCTTGCCTTCGGCGGTGCTGGGCAAATTCACTTGGAGATCGCGCTCTTCGCTGCTGAACGTTGTGGCTACGAGGAGGAACAAAACCAGAACGAATAGTACGTCGACCAAGTTGATGACTTGGATGGTCGGTTCGGAAGCTTCCGCTGGGCGTCGAATTCTCATGGTTATCGGTGCGCGGCGGGGATAACTGTTTCCGAGGAGCGCGAGCTGGGCCGCTCGAAGTTGATGTGGTTCATGAAATCCAGGCCCATCTGGTCGATTTCATCCATCAGCGCATCAATGCGTTTCGAGAAATAGTGGTACAGTAGCAGCGAAGCAATCGCGACGGTCAATCCTGAGGCCGTCGCTACCAGGGCTTCGTAAATGCCACGCGCCAGCAGTTCGCTCTTACCAGTCCCGGCATAACTGGCGACTTCAAACGCCTTGATCATGCCGTACACCGTGCCGAGCAACCCGAGCAACGGTGACACCGTCGTGATGACCGACAAGCCCTGCAGGCTTCGTTTCATTTTATCCGCTTCGCGGCCGCCGGCGTCTTCGATGGCGCGTTCGACAGCGGCTTCCCCTCTGGACAAGTTCTGGATACCGGCCCGGAAGATATTCCCAACGGGACTCTGGCTGCGCTCGCAATAGTCGACCGCTGCCTTTGAGTTCGATCCGCTGGATTGGAGTTGTTCGATCAAGCCACCAATGAAATTCGGCGGGACGATCTTCGAGCGGCGCAGACTGACGAAGCGCTCGATGGCAATGCCCAGCCCGACGACCGAGCAGAGGCTCAGCGGGATCATCACGATGCCGCCTTTGACGACCAGCGACCAGACGGTCTCTTTCTTCTTGGATACTACGCTTGCCGGGCTCGCATTCGCTTTGGTTGCGTCCTCGGCCAATGCCGCGTTGGCCAGCCAGCTCAACATTAGGCCGGCCACGGCCGCCATGTAGAGGTTACCGAATCGCGTTTTCATTTTCATCGTTGCTTCCTTTCGTCGAGAGGGACACCAACTGTTTGAGTCGTTCCTGCGCCACCGTTCCGGAGTCGGTGTCGCCGTATTTCTGCACCACTTCCTGGTAGCGCGCGATCGCGTCCGCCTTCTGTCCCTTGGCCTCCAGCCCGCGCCCAATTTCCAGCAATGCCTTCGAACTCCAGTTCGGGAACGCGTAGTTGACCTCCACCTTGATCAACTCCTTGATCGCATCGTCGTACTTGTTCAACGCGAACAGACACTCGCCGATCTGAAATTGACTGCGCGCGCTCGTCTCGTCGCGGTCGCCTCCGGCGAGCACCGTGCGATACGCGTCCTCGGCCTCGGCGTATTCCTTCTGGTTCTCTCGCGCCCAGCCGAGTCCGAACTGCGCGCGGCGGAGAAGTTCGCTCTTCGGGTACCGCTCCACAAAATTCGCGAACGTGTTTTCCGACTCCTCCCAGCGTTTGGTCAGGGCCTGGCATTCGCCGAGTCGCAGCAACGCCTGCTCCTTCACCTCGTCGCCGCCCTGACCGGACGAGGCAAGGAGGAAGTGCTGATACGCCGGCTCGAATTCCTTGAGCTTCAATCGCGCTTCACCCGCCTGATACGACGCCACCACCGCCAGTTCCGATTTCGGGAACTCGGTCAGCATCGTTTCAAATGCCTTGGCCGCCGGCAGGAATTGCTCCTTCTGAAATTGACACCAGCCCAGTCGATACAGTCCGCGTTCGCGCAGCGTTTTGTCCTTGGTCTGATCGACCAGGCTGGTCAGCCGTTTGATGGCGTCATCGTAATGCTTCGATTCAAACTCGAGCTCCGCCAGCTCGAACGTGACCGCACCCGCCAGCTCGCTTTGCGGAAATTGTGTGAGAAGTGCGGTGTATTGTTTCGCCGCCTCGTCCGGTTGCTTCAAACCCTTCTCGCACCACGCCCACTCGTACAGCGCCCGATCGCGCAACGTGGATTTCGGAAACGCGTCGACGACTTTCTTGAATTGATCTCGTGCCGGCTCCCATTGGTGCTGACGCGCCAGCGAGACGCCGAGATAGAATACCGCCATGTCCGACTTCGGGTCGGTGGGATAGGCCTGCACGAATTTGTCCAACGCGACGCGCGCGTTGGCGTAGTCCGCCTTGTCGATAAGGACCATCGCCTGCTGCAAGCGCGCGTCCGGGGCCAGCGCGTGCTTCGGATACTTGTCGGCGACGAGAGCGAAATGCTCGACGGCTTCCGCGTCCTTCTTGGCCGCCAGCGAAACCCACCCAAGATAATATTCCGCTTGCGGTCGCATCGGGCCGTCGGCAAATTTCTGGACGACCTGCTCCAACGCCTGCCGGGCCGGGCCGTGTTGCCCGGACTCGTAACGCATCCGACCGAGTTCGACCAGCGCCAACGGCAGTTGAGCGCTGTTGTCGTGCTCGCTAACCAGTTGTTGGAGCGTGTCGCCTGCGTGATCGCGATCGCCTTTGTGATCGTAAGCTAGGCCGAGTTTCAGCAACGCCGTGTCGATATTTGACTCCTTCGGCTGCTCCTTGATGAACCGGTTGAAGTGGGCGATGGCGCCATCCCAATCATCCGCCGAAAAACAACAATCGCCCGCGACATACTGAATCTGGGCGAAGAACGGCTCGTCCAGTTTCTTGTCCGCCATGGGCGCGAGTTCCTTCAACGCCTCCTGCCATTTCCGTTGCTGATACAGGGCCAACCCGATGCGGAAGCGGGCTGAGTCGGCGTGCGAACTGTCTTTGTATGTTGCGAGGAATTTGCGGTAGGCGGCGACAGCCTCGTCAGATTTTTCGAGGAGAAACAGATTTTCCGCGGCGAGGAACGAAACGTCCGCCGCGTTCTTATCCTGTGCGAACTTCGCCTGAAACTTCCCGCATAAGTCGTAGCTCTCCTGGAACTTCTTCGCGCGATGCAGACAGAACGCCTCCAACCGCATCGCGTCTGCCGCCTGGGGCGCCTGGTCGAATTCAGCGCTGAGGCGGGCGAACGGCTTCGCGGCGTCCTCGAATTTTCCCTGCCCCATCAACGCGTTGGCGTAATCGAATAACAGGTCGGGCAACAGGGGGTCTTTCGCCAGTTGCGGCAACGCCGGACCGATCACATTGGCCGCCTCGGCATACTTGTCCTGACGCAAGAACGTCTTGCCCAACCACAAGGTCGCCTCCGATGCGGTGTCGCCCTTGGTAGCGAGTGGGCGGAACGTGGCTTCGGCCTTTTGAAAATCCTTCTTCTCGAGATACGCACGACCCAGGTAGAGGCCGGCCTGCGCGGCCAGCGGATTGTCTTTGAACTGCGTGCGAAGCCCTTCGAAGTCGCGGATGGCGTCGTCGAACTTCTTCTGCACAAAGTGGACGAAACCCAATCGAAACAGCGCATCCGCCGTGAACGTGCCGGTCATTTTCCGCGCGGCGAGTTCGTACTGGGCCGCCGCGCCATCGAGATCACCCAGTTCGCGTTTGCATTCGGCGAGCAGAAACACGGTCTGCTGCGCAAACGGCGTGTCCTTTGCTTCGCCCGCCAGCGGCGCAAGGACGGCGGCCGCCGGCTCGTACTGTTTCAATTCGTAACTCGCCAGTCCGCCTTGGAAGCGCGCGCGTGTGGCGAACTGCCCTTTCGGGGCCAGCTTGATCAGTTCGTCGCTACGGGTGACGACGTCCGGCCATTTCTGCTGCCGCACCAACGCTTCGATCAGCCCGGCCAGACTGCTTTCCTTGGCCGACTGGTCCGCTGCTTTGTCCACGCCCCAGAGAAATGACTTTTCGGCGTCGGCGGCACGGTCGAGGGCCAACAGGCATTGGCCCCACAGCAGATGCACCTGACCCTGCTCGGGCGCTTTGTCATTGGCGGCCAACTTGGCCAATAGTGGTTCGGCGTCGGCCTCCTTGCCCATCCCGTACAGGCTCAGCGCGAGGCCAAGTTGCGCGTGCAGCGCTTTCTCGTGGTTTGGATACTTCGTCAGAAACGATTTGTACTCGTCGGCCGCCAGCGAGTAGAGCTTGCGGTTGTACAACCCGTTGGCGGAGTAGTAGGAGTCCGCAGCCGGGTCTGCGCCTTCCCCGTTAACGGCCGGCGGGGCGGCGAGTGTGGAAAGAATCGCCAGGCCCGCTGCCAACAACCAACGGACCGCGTTATGAGTTGATTGATTTATTTTCATGGTGGCCAACCTCCATAAGGGAAGGATCGGGCTGAGGGACATGTGCGCCCGCCGATGATGGCGAAACAGGCACTAAGCACCTCTCACCCGGACATTTCTGTCTAATCCAACCGTTGAACACTTTTTTGTCCATGTGGCGCAATTTCTGTGCCTCATTCAGACCCTTTTGCAGCGGCTTGGAACGGCTTCGTCCGAAGGGCCGGTATGGCCGACATGGCACGGCAGACTGTCGCCAGTAAAGGCTCGGTGACAGACTTGGTTGCTTTTTGGGCTGGATGCAGCGCGAAATTGGCCAGGGAATCGAGGTCTCATGTCGGGAGTCCTAACGTGGGAGTACCCACATCAAGGCTGCCACGAAGCCGACTTGACCGGACGAACAATTGCGGCGTACTATGCGCCGCCGAGACCGCTTCGGTTTTGACCCGCGTGGCTTGGAGTGGCAGTCACAGGCTGGTTCAATTGCCGCCAGACATCGCTGCTTTTTGCCACGCAAAGTGATTCACGTCTGCGGAGAGGTGGCTGAGTGGTCGAAAGCGGTGGTTTGCTAAACCATTGTACGGGTTAAAACCTGTACCGAGGGTTCGAATCCCTCCCTCTCCGCCACTCCACACTCAATTAGTCGTCGCGAGTGCCTCGGTCGGATCAATTGCCAGCCAAGATGCGGCGGCAACCAGATAGAACGCCGCGACGGTGAGCAGCGGCCCGTTCCAGGAATTCCACTTGTCCAGACACAATCCAACAACAACGGGGCTGAGAGCGCCGCCGAGATTGCCGAACGTATTCATCGCGCCACTGACGACGCCTGAGTGGCGTCCGCCGATCTCGACGCACACCGCCCAACCCGCAGCGACACCGAAAGCCGCGAACGTCGCGGCCGCGGCGATCGACAAGGCCGCGCCAATCGGATTCGCGGTCATCACCGCGGTGACAATGGCGACCGCACCTAGGGGGAGACCGATCAAACCGGGCAAGCGACGCCCGATGCGCGGTCCGTAGCGGCGCGTCAGCACATCGCTCAACCAACCACCGGCTGCGACTCCCACACCAAGCCCGACGAGCGGCAATGCCGCAAGCCATCCGACTTCCTTTAGATTGAAGTTTCGCGCCCGCAGCAAATACGTCGGTAACCACGTGAGATAAAAGTACCAGCCATAAATCGTCCCGCCGTACATGAGGCAAATCACCAGCAGGTTGGGGCTCTTGAACAGGCTGGCCCACGGCACGCGCTCGTGCGGCACCGGTGGCGGCGTGCCGATCACGCGCAATTCAGTCTCGTTGACCGCGCGATGATAGTGCGGGTCATTGCGAAACCAGCAGAACCACGCCAGCGCCCACGCGACCCCGACGAATCCGAAAATCGGGAACGTGTGCCGCCAGTGCATGCGTTCCAGCATCCACACCACGAGCGGCTGGGTCACCGCACCACCGAATGCGCCCGTCATCACGGCGAGGCCGAACGCGCGTCCATGCTCGCGTGCGGGCAGCCAGCGCGAGTACACGCGCGCCATGCTCGGAAAACAACCCGCCTCACCGATGCCGAAGAGCATGCGAATGACAAACAGCGACGCGAATCCCGCCGCCCATCCCGTCGCCGCCGTCATTACCGACCACCAGATCACGATGCGCGTGAGCATCAACCGTGGTCCGAACCGGTCGGCGAGCCACCCGCTCGGCACTTCCATCAGCGCGTAAGCGAATGTGAATGCGCTGAACACGTACCCCATCTGCGCATCGCTCAACCCAAGATCAGCCTTCATCGCGGGCGCCGCGGTGGAAATGCAGACGCGGTCGAGGTACGCGACCGCCGTCAGCACCAGCGTGAAGCCCAAAACGCCGTGGCGTACGCGGGTAGCGGATTGCGGGCCTCTTTGGTCGGAAGGCACGAAGAGCCTTTATAGCGCTGTGTGACCACGCAAGCAATCGTTGACGCGGGAAATGCAGCCGCTTGCCCAATGGCTGAGTCGACCCTGCCCGGCTGCGCTACGCCCAGAGCCAAACCTGAAGCGAGGTTGTGGCGGTGTGGTATGTCGTCCCCGACTCATCGTCGGCGTAGTTTCGGGTCATGCAGCAATCTTCCACGGCAGTAGTGCAGGCTTTGATACCTTCCCACCGGCCACGAGTACAACGCGAGAATTGCCATTGACAGAACGGCGTCCGGCGCGTTAATGAATGCTTCGTTCACCCCGCACAGGAGGCTCGGTATGAAAAGGTCGAGCAAGCTGGTGTTTCTGGGGGGCGCCTTGATCGTACTCCTCGGCTCAGGATGCGCACACACGCTGGAAGTAAAGAACCTCAGCCGTTATGAGCCGCCAAATGTTCAGCCGCTTCCAAAACGTCCAACGATAGGGATCGTGTCGACGGCGCTCGACATCACGTCCGCTCGACTGGTGAGGGAAGTTGATGGGGAGTTGTCCAAATACGCTGACGTGACGTTCCCTTACATGGGCAGCAACGATGTTCAGTTCGTTGCCGACATCGGGATAGCATCGAAGTATAAAGGGTCGGGCATCAACTTCTTGATCAATTTTCCCGGGTTCCTCATCTTTACGCCCGCTTGGCATGGCTACGTCTACAATGTCTACTATGACGTCGATGTTTCGCTGACGCGACGGCCGGGTGGCGAGCGAATCGATTCCTTCAGCCTGCCGATCTATCTGAGCGTCCGGCAGGCGAACATCAACCGCACCTGGACGGAGATCAGTTGGCTGGAAGTCGGAATCATCGCGTTCGTCGGCGGCATCGTTTTTGTCCGATACGACGACAACGTCACACCCTTGTTGCTGGACAAGGTCGGGCGTCCATTGGGCGTGTACATCGCCAAGGAGATCTTGAGCCGAGTCGCCAACGCGCCGCCGCCGAAGGTGGTGGAGCATCCCGCCGAGCCCCCGAAGCCGGAAACGACTACGGGACCGCCGGGAGAACCAGTACCGCCGCCCAAGGCAGAGACGCCTTCGGAAGCACCAGAGCCACCGGCACAGGAGTCGAAACCAGCACCGTCTCCCGAATCACCACCGCCATCAGGGGAGCCGACTCCTCCAAGTCCGGGAACATAGCCTGCTTCATTGTTCATCACAGCAGTGGGAGGACTGCACTCGTGACAGGCCTCGACTGAGTTTGTCAACGTGCCCGTCGCTCGGTCTACTCTTCGTCGGCTCGCAGTTTGGCGATCACGGAGAAGTCTTCGAGTGTGGTGGTGTCGCCTTTGACGTCGCCGCCTCCGGCGATTTCTTTGAGGAGGCGGCGCATGATTTTGCCGCTCCGCGTTTTGGGCAGCGAGTCGGTAAACCGGATGTCGTCGGGCTTGGCGAGCGCGCCGATCTGCTGCGCCACGTGCGCGCGAAGTTCCTCCTTCAATTCAGGAATGACCTGCACGCCGCTGCGCGGGGTGACGAACGCGACGAGCGCCTGGCCCTTGAACTCATCGGGACGGCCGACCACGGCGGCTTCGGCGACTTTCGGGTGGCTGACGAGCGCGCTTTCGACTTCGGCCGTGCCGATGCGGTGGCCAGCGACGTTGAGCACGTCGTCGATGCGGCCCACGATCCAGAAGTAACCGTCCTTGTCGCGGCGGCAGCCGTCGCCAGTGAAATAGACGTGCGGGATTTCACTCCAGTATTGCCGCTTGAAGCGTTCGGAGTCGCCGTAGATGTTGCGCAGCATCGCCGGCCACGGCTTGCGAATGACCAGGTAGCCGCCGACGTTGGCGGGAAGCTCTTTGCCTTCCTTGTTAACGACGGCGGCGTCCACGCCAAAGAAGGGCAGGGTGCCGCTGCCGGGCTTGGTCGGCGTCGCGCCCGGCAAGGGCGTGATCATAATCGAACCGGTTTCGGTTTGCCACCACGTGTCGACGATGGGGCACCGTTGTTTGCCGATGACGTTGTGATACCACATCCAGGCTTCGGGATTGATCGGTTCGCCGACCGTGCCGAGCAGACGCAGTGAGCTCAGGTCGTGCTTGGCGGGCCACTGGTCGCCCCAACGCATGAACGCGCGAATGGCAGTGGGCGCGGTGTAGAAAACGCTGACTTTGTACTTGTCGATGATGCTCCAAAATCGATCCGGCTCGGGCCAGTTGGGCGCGCCTTCGTAGAGCACAGTGGTCGCGCCGTTGGAGAGCGCGCCGTAGATGGTGTAACTGTGGCCTGTGACCCACCCGATGTCGGCGGTGCACCAATAGGTGTCAGCTTCCTTGAGGTCGAAGACATATTTCGTCGTTAGATGAACACCGAGCAAGTAACCGCCGGTCGTGTGAAGTACGCCCTTCGGTTTTCCGGTCGAGCCGCTCGTGTAGAGTATGAACAGCGGCTGCTCGCTGTCGAGCCGCGCCGCCGGACAATCGGCGTTGACGTATTCGAGTTCGCGATGCCACCAGACGTCGCGTCCTTCCTGGATGTGAATCTCATTGTTGGCGCGGCGCAACACGATGACGCGCTTGACCGTCGGACACTTCGTAAGCGCGTCGTCGACGTTCTTTTTCAATTGGATGACCTGCCCACGGCGATAACCTCCGTCGGCGGTGACGACCATCTTCGCGTGGCAATCGTGAATGCGGTCGATGAGCGCTTGCGCGCTGAATCCGCCGAAGACAACCGAATGCGTCGCGCCAATGCGCGCGCAGGCCAGCATCGCAATGGCGGCTTCGGGAACCATCGGCATGTAGATGATGACGCGGTCACCTTTGACGATGCCATTTCGCTTCAGCACGTTGGCGAAGCGGCAGGTCTCGCGATGCAAGTCCGTGTAGGTGAGCACGCGCTGTTCGCCCGGGTGACCGAAGCCTGCGGGTTCGCCTTCCCAAATGAGCGCGGCCTTGTTGTGACGGGGGCTGTCGAGATGGCGGTCGAGGCAATTGTAGCTGAGATTGATCCGGCCGCCGACAAACCATTTCGCAAACGGCTCATGCCAGTCGAGCGCCTTGTTCCATGGCTTGAACCAGTGGAGTTCTTCTTTGGCCATGCGCGCCCAGAACTTCTGGGGTGAGCGGATCGATGCGACGTAGAGCTTGCGATACTGCGCGAGGGATTTGATGTGCGCCTGCCGCGTGAACGCAGACGCGGGTTGAAACTTGCGGCCCTCCTTTTGCAGCGAAGTAATGTCGGTCTGTGCCATGAGCGATTCTCCCGAGACAGCAGTTGATGCCTCGGTGATACTAGCGAGAGAGCGCGGGCTGGTCAACGCGAAGCAGGGGCGGGAGTGCGGCCCGCCCTCTGCTGATCGCGCTTGTCACGTTCTTTGGACGACTACTTGCCGAGCATTTCGCCGGCGGCTTTGGCCCCTTCCGACGTGGCTTGGTCGGCCATCTTCTGTTGGATGAGCGCCTTCAGGTCATCGACGATCTTTTGCTGCTCGGGCGTGAGCTTCATGCTGGCAAGCTCTTGGACGAGCTTCGAGGCATCGGCGTACTTGCCGGAATCGACAAGTGACTTGGCTTGATCAATAAGACCCTGAGCCTGCGAGCTGGCCGTAGCGGCCGCTTCGGTCGCGGTGGCAGCCGCTGTCTCGGCCTGCTTCTGCATCTCGGCGGGTGCCTTTTCAGTGGTCCCTTCCGCCGGCGGCGCGCTGGCCGGAGCCGGGGTTTCTTCGGTCTTGCTGCAGCCGACAGCAATTGTGATCGCAGTTGCCAGTGATAACGCAGCAATGATTCTTGGTGCTTTCATGAAAACCTCCTCCGTTTGGTTCATGTAGACGAGGTAGCGTCCCACATATCGCCCGTGAAAGCAACCAGCATCTCACGCAGCGAGCAAACGGCGTGCAAGAGACAGCGACTTCGCGTATCATGATGCTCATGCGCCATCACGACACGGTCAACGACGAGACGATGGTCGCGCGCAAGCGCAGCGCGAGCGAAATCTTCGCGCGCGTGTTCGCCTACCTGCGACGCTATCCGTGGTTCGGCGTTGGCACGATGGTGTGCGCGATTGTCTCGACGGGCGCAGGTCTGGCGTTTCCGAAACTTACGCAACTGATGATCGACAATGTCATCGCGCAACGGCGTCTCGAGTTGGTGTTGTGGATGGCGGGTGGATTGCTATTCGCGTGCCTGTTGCGCGACCTGTTCAACGCCCTGCGCATCCAGCTCAACAATCGGTTCGAGCAGCGCGTGATCTACGACATGCGCTGCGATCTGTATGGCAAGTTGCAGCGCCTCTCGGTCAACTACTACGACCAGCGCGCCACGGGCGACTTGATGACGCGCGTCATTGACGACGTCAACGCGGTGGAGCGCGTGCTCATCGACGGTATCGAGCAGGGGACCACGGCGTTGCTGGGGTTGGTCGGCGTCATTGCCATGATGATCAGCTTCGACGCGCGTCTGACGTTGTGGTCGTTGCTGCCGATTCCCTTGCTGACGCTCGGGGCGGCGATTTACACGACCACGGCGCACCGGCGGTACCGCGCGGTGCGCGAGGCGACGTCGGCGTTGAACGCGCTGCTGCACGATAACCTGCAGGGCATCCGACAGATCAAAGGTTTCAGTCGCGAGTCACATGAACTGGAGCGCTTTTCCGCGCGCGCGCAGACCTTGCGTGGGGCGACTCTGCGCGTGATGGGCGCGTGGTCAATGTACTCGCCCGCAATGGAATTCAGCGCGTGGCTCGGGTATGTCATCGTCTTCTGGCTGGGTGGGCGGGCCGTCATCGCGGATCAACTCAGTTTGGGCAAACTCGTCGGTTTCCTGGCCTATCTCGGCATGTTGTATCAACCCGTGCGCGCGTTGCACGGACTCAACCAAATGTTTCAGGCGGGCCGGGCGGCGGGCGAACGTGTCTTCGACATTCTCGACGCACCGGTGGAGGTGGGCGAGAGGCTTGGCGCCGTCGTGTTGAACGGCCGGGTGCGCGGCGAAGTCGAGTATCGAAACGTGAGCTTCGAGTACCGCAGAAACTTGCCTGTCTTGCATGAGGTCACAATTCACGCGCGGCCCGGCGACACCGTTGCGTTCGTCGGCCCGACGGGCGCAGGGAAGACCACGATGGCGAATCTGCTGCCGCGGTTTTACGATGTGACGGGCGGCCGTGTCATGATCGACGGCCACGATATCTGTGACGTGACACTCGAATCGCTGCGCCGGCAAATCGGCATCGTGTCGCAAGAGGCCTTTCTGTTCAACGGCACGATTCGCGAGAACATTCTGTACGGTCGGCTCGACGCGACCGAAGTCGAGATGATCGAGGCGGCGAAGGCGGCGAACTGTCACGAGTTTGTCACACAACTTCCAGAGAAGTACGACTCGCATGTCGGCGAACGCGGCGTGAAGCTGAGCGTCGGCGAGAAGCAGCGAGTGAGCATCGCGCGTGCGCTGTTGAAGGATCCGCCGATTCTGATCCTGGATGAGGCGACCGCGAGTGTGGACACGGCGACGGAGAAATTGATCCAGGAAGCGCTGGAGCGGTTGATGGCGCACCGCACGAGCTTCGTCATCGCGCATCGGTTGTCCACAGTACGGAATGCTGATCAGATCATCGTGTTGAAGTCGGGGCGCATCATTGAGCGCGGATCGCACGAGCAATTGATGGCGCTGGATGGCTTGTACGCGCACCTCTGCCGCGTGCAATCGACGGCGGTCACGATCGAGGAACGACTCGAGGAGATCGGTGCAGGCAGTCCGGTGGGTTAGACGTTTAGCCCGCGGTGGCCGGGGACGCGGCCTCGGCCACGGCCGGGACGGCGTCGGGTAGACCGAGTTGCTTCAGAACGAGTGGACGCAACGTCTCTTCGATCTCCTCTGGCTTCACGTAGCCGTCGGCGCGCAGCAAACGTTCCGAATTGTCGGTGATGGCAATGATGGGAAGCGCCTGCGTGGCGGGGGTCGTCTTCAATTGCTGGATGATCGCGAACGCATTTCCTGCCGATGACCCGGCAACGAGGATCACAAGGTCGGGGGCGCCTCGCTCGACGGCTGTCACGGCCTCGGCGACGACGGTGTTGATGGCGCACAGCAGCCGTGGGTGTTGAAGCGAGTGGACCACGGGCTTGACGGACTCGGTGTTACTGCCAAGGACCATCACCTTCTTGAATCCGCATTCTCCGCGAATCTGGGCCACGATGTCCTGGAGGGAAGAGGAGCCTTTGGCATAGAACTGCCGGGCGCCAAGCGAGAGGGCGTAGGCGACATCGTCGGGCCACGCCTTGTGGGACAGGATGAATACGGGAATCCGGCTGAACCGGGGCTCGGCGCGCAGCCGTTTGAGGACTTCGAAGCCGTCCATCTTGGGCATCATGATGTCGAGCAGGATGGCGTCGGGCTGGCAGACGTCAGCCCAGACCAGGCCCTGTTCCCCGTTTTCGGCGGTGGTGACTTTGAAGCCTTCCGCCTGGAATTTTGCGCTGTAGATGCGGCGGATGTGCTGGTTGTCTTCGATGAGAAGAAGGTGCGGCATGATCAGTTCACCTCGAGTAGATTGGCGACCTTTTCGAGCACCGCGTTGACTTTGAAGTCGGCCTTGCAGATAAAGCCACTGGAACGGGCGTTGATGGCCGCGGCTTCTTTGTCGTCGAGCATATCGCCGGAAATCACGAGGACCTCGACGTCTTTCAGTTCGGGATGCTGGGTGATGAGACGCAGCACTCCCCACCCGTCGATTTCGGGGATGTGCAGGTCAAGCAGCACCACGTCAGGTTTGCGTTTCGTGAGCAGGTCGATGGCTTGCGTGCCCGTCTCAGCTTCGGAGATCTGGTAGCCTTCTTCGGAAAGGGCGCACTTGAGAATTTCACGAAAGCTTTCGTCGTCGTCGACAATCAACACGTTTTTTTTCCCCGTTTTCGTCACCGCGCGGATGCTGCGCAACACTTCGTGGCGCTTGAGTGGCGCAGCCACCGTCAGCGGCGCGCCTAAGCCATGCACCCCGGCGTTGCCGAGGAAGATCGTCGGGATGTCTTTGGTTTCGGGCTGGGATTTCAACTCCTGGAACACCGACCAGAATTCGGAGGACGATGCTTCGGAGTTGAGCAGGATGACGATCGGGCGAAGTTTCCTGGCGAGGGCGACCGCTTCGGAGTTTGCGGCTGTGACGTACACGTTATACTCCGCGGAGCCGAGCCCGTCAGACAAAATGCGCGCGGTGTCGGGGTTGTCGCTGACGACAAGCACAAGACGGCTTCCATCGGCCGGCGCTTCCGTATTCCCGGCGCTGGCGTCGGCAATGCGCCTACGCAGGCGGTGGATGCCTTCGATCTCCTCGAAGTTCTTTGGAAGCGTGACCGTGACGAGCGTGCCCTTGCCGGGGACGCTCTCAACGTCAATGGTGGCGGCGAGCAGATTGAGCAATTGCTTGGTGATGTAAAGTCCCAGTCCTGCGCCTCCATAGGTGCGGTTCGCCGAGCTGTTGATTTGGTAGAACTTCTCGAAAATCCTGTCGAGCTTGTCCGCGGGAATGCCGATGCCCGTGTCCTGGATGCGAACGACGAGTCGATCCCGGTGCGTCGGCGGGGCTGGGGATGTGTCCACGCGCGCCGGCTCAATGGTGAGAGTGACGGTGCCGCTGTCGGTGAATTTCAGCGCGTTTCCGAGGATGTTGGTGAACACTTGTTTGAGCTTACCGCGGTCAGTGCGAACGACGGTGTCGCTGACCAGCACTCTCGAGTCGAGCGCCAGTTCTTTGGCGTCCGCGAGCGGCTTGAGCTGGCCGAACAGTTCGGTAATCAAATCGCGGAGGTCGAACGTGCCGAGGATCAGATCGGTCTTGCCGCTTTCGATTTTTGAGATGTCGAGGAGGTTGGAGATGAGACTGAGCAGATCACTGGCGCTCTCGCGGATGTAGTTGACGGTTTCCTTTTGATCGTCGGTGAGGGAACCGTAGACTCCTTCCAGCAACAATTCGGTGTAGCCGATGATGGCATGCACCGGAGTGCGCAACTCGTGGCTGACGTTGGCAATAAGTTCCGTCTTCAGCCGATTCGCGCTAACCAACTGGCTGATTTGCTCAAGAGACGAATTGTTGGTTGTCCCGCTCATGCCGGAAGCTTGGGCGCGTAGACATCGCGATATCTGACGGTGCGCCGCGCTGTTGCCGCCGTGCCGCACGATCGATCACGGTTGACTCGCGGCGGATTGGCCTTCCATTTCGGCCTGGAGATACAGAGCGCTGTCAAACAGCTCGGTGAACCCACCGATGGCGGCAGCGATTTGCGGCGCCTTTTCCAGACAAATTTGGCTGAGCTTCTGGCATTGGCCAGGGTTGCGCTGGCTCAATTCGGCCATCGCCATGATGACGGCGACATTGTTATTGATCGCGTGCCGTACGGTGCGCAGATTCTGATGCAAGGCCTCCAACTGTTTGTGGAGCTGCTCGGCCTGCTTGCCGGCGTGTTTCGTGTCTTGCGCGTCGAATGCTGTCTCGGTTGCTTCCATAGTGCCTTGTTCCCTCGGTTGTGTGTCTGCTGTCTCGGCGTGACCTGCTCGGTCACGAGCTTGATATACGTTGAGCAGCCCCTATGCCATCGGCTCTCGCGGATTTTACTGGGATAAGCAACCGTTCCTGCTAAACTTGCAATTTTAGGGTTATTGCGAATCGGACGCTAACCATGTCGAAAGACTCGATCATCATCAGTGGCGCGCGGGAGCATAACCTCAAGAACATTCACCTGCAGCTTCCGCGCGAGAAACTCATTGTGGTTACGGGCCTCAGTGGCTCGGGCAAATCCAGCCTGGCCTTCGACACCATTTACGCGGAAGGACAACGCAAATATGTCGAGAGTTTGTCGGCTTACGCTCGCCAGTTCCTCGAGCAACTTCAGAAACCCGATGTCGATCACATTGAAGGTCTGTCACCGGCCATCGCCATCGAGCAGCGCACCGCGGCCACCAATCCACGCTCGACAATTGCCACCGCCACTGAAATCTACGAATACCTGCGCTTGCTTTACGCCAACGTCGGTCGGCCGCATTGCCACCGTTGCGGAAAGCCGATCACCACCCAGACCGCAAGCGAGATCGTCGATCAGATCCTCGCCCTGGGCGATGGCACGCAACTTATCTTGCTCGCGCCGCTGGTGCGCAGTCGCAAGGGCGAGTTTCGCGACGTGCTCGCCCGCGTTCGCAGCGAAGGCTTCGTGCGCGCCCGTGTCGATGGCGAGATCGTAGACGTAAGTGAACCTGTAAAACTTGATAAGAAGCGCCAGCACAATATCGAGCTGGTCGTCGACCGAATCTCCCTCAATCCAAAGGCACGCGCGCGGCTGGCCGACTCCGTCGAAACGGCACTGAAGTGGGGCGCAGGTTTGCTACTCGTGCTTTACCGCACGACGACGATGCCGGTCACCGTTCCGTGGTCGGAACGCTTGTTCAGCAACCTGAACGCCTGCCCCGACTGCGGCATCAGCTACGGCGAATTCACCCCGCGCCATTTCTCGTTCAACTCGCCGTACGGCGCGTGCAAGACGTGCCTCGGCCTCGGCACGAAACTGTTCTTCGACCCCGACCTCATCGTGCCCGACAAGAACAAGTCGATCTCGGATGGTGCCATCGTCGCATGGCGTCGCGGCGGGCGGCGGCTGATCATCTATTACAAGATGCTGTTGCGTGGGTTGTCGAAGCATTACAGCATCGATCTCGACGCGGCATTCAAGGATCTGCCCGAGCGCGTGCAAAAGGAGTTGCTGCACGGCTCCGTTTCAGAAATCGAGTTTACCTACTGGCGCAAGGGCGCCTGGCGGAAGATAAGCAAGCGGTTCGAGGGTGTTATGCCGAATCTCGAACGCCTCTATGAAGAGACCGACAGCGAATTTACCAAGACCCGTCTCCAACAATACATGGTCAGCATGCCGTGTCCCGCCTGCAAGGGCGCGCGGCTGCGCCCCGAGAGTCTTGCCGTCACCGTCGGTGGAAAATCCGTCATCGATGCGACACGCCTCAGTATTAGGCCGGCGATCGAGTTCTTCGAATCACTCAAACTCACCGATTACGAGCAACGCGTCGCTGACCAAATCCTGCGCGAAATTCGTTCACGACTGCGCTTTCTCGACAACGTTGGCCTCGGCTACCTCACGCTGGATCGCCAGAGCGACACGCTCTCGGGCGGTGAAGCACAACGAATCCGCCTCGCCACGCAAATTGGCGCGGGGCTGGTCGGCGTGCTCTACGTTCTGGATGAACCGAGTATCGGCTTGCACCAACGCGACAATCAGCGGCTGCTCGAAACGCTCAAGGGCCTGCGCGACCTCGGCAATACGGTGCTCGTCGTTGAGCACGACGAGGACACGATTCGCGCCGCGGATTTCATTGTTGATCTCGGTCCCGGCGCGGGCGTCCACGGCGGCTCCGTTGTTGCGGAGGGTTCGCTGCGGGCGATTCTCGACTCACCGAAATCACTGACGGGCGCGTACCTGCGCGGCGACATCCAAATTCCCGTGCCGAAGACGCGGCGCCCGGCCAAGCGCGGCTGGTTGACGGTTCGCGGCGCGCGCGAAAACAATCTGAAGAACATCGACGTTCGCATCCCACTCGGGTTGCTCTCGTGCGTGACGGGTGTCAGCGGCTCGGGCAAGAGCACGCTTGTCGACGACATCCTGCGTCGGGCATTGTTCCGAAAGTTCTACCGGGCGAAGGATCGGCCCGGCGCGCACGACGGCATCGCCGGCGTCGAGGAACTCGACAAAGTCATCGTTATCGACCAGTCACCAATCGGCCGCACGCCGCGATCGAATCCCGCGACGTACACGGGCGCTTTTAACCACATCCGCATTCTGTTTGCGCAGTTGCCGAACGCGCGCGTGCGCGGCTACGAACCCGGCCGATTCAGCTTCAACGTCAGAGGCGGCCGCTGTGAGACGTGCAAGGGCGATGGGATTATCAAGATCGAGATGCATTTCCTCCCGGATGTGTATGTGACGTGCGAGCAGTGCAATGGACGCCGCTACAGCCGCGAGACGCTGGAGATCACCTACAAAGGCCGCAACATCGCCGACGTGCTCGACATGACCGTGGATGAAGCCGAGGAATTCTTTCGCGCCGTCCCGAAACTGCGCGACATTCTGCAAACGCTGCAGGACGTCGGCCTTGGCTATCTCAAACTCGGTCAGCAGGCCACGACGCTTTCCGGTGGCGAAGCGCAGCGCATCAAGCTGTCCGGCGAGTTGGCCAAGCGAGGCACCGGTCGCACGCTGTATATCCTGGACGAGCCAACGACTGGTCTTCACTTCGCCGACGTGCAGAAGTTGCTCGATGTACTGACCAAACTCCGCGACGCCGGTAACACGGTCCTGGTCATCGAGCACAACCTCGACGTCATCAAATGCGCCGACTGGATCATCGACCTCGGCCCCGAAGGGGGCGACGCGGGTGGCTGCATCGTCGCCGAAGGCACACCCGAACGCATCGTTGAAGTGCCGCAATCTTACACGGGCCGCTTCCTTCGGCACGCGCTCGAACGGCGGGCCGACGTCGCCACCGTGGCTTGATGACGCGATGAACGATCTCGTCATTCGCCAGGCAACCGTCCGCGATGTCGATGCAATTGCGCGAAACAACATCGCATTGGCGCGCGAATCGGAGGACAAACAGCTCGACCCTGCGACCGTGCAATGCGGGGCGCGTGCCCTCCTCGATGATTCGTCGAAGGGGTTTTACCTTGTCGCTGAGCGCGCCGGCGCAGTGGTCGGCCAATTGATGATCACGGTTGAATGGAGTGACTGGCGCAACGCAACGTTTTGGTGGATTCAGTCCGTCTACGTCGTTCCGAAGGCGCGACGCCAAGGCGTATTTCGCGCGCTTTACGATCATGCCGTCGCGCTCGCACAGTCCGGGAAAAGCGTTTGCGGCATTCGGCTCTACGTCGAGTCCAACAACGCTGCGGCGCGCAGGGCCTACGAGACGCTCGGAATGCACCGTGCCGCCTACGACATCTACGAGGCCGGGTTCTGATGGCGAACGCCGAACTTGCCGCGGGATGAAGTTTCTGTCATTAATCGCGTCCATAGGAGGTGGATGAAGCGACTGTGGCCCATATTGGTGGTGCTGCTCATTGCCGCGACGCCGGCAGACGAGACCCGACTATTTCGCGTGGCGCAGGCGACATTCGACGACAAGCTCTATGACGTCGCCGAGCGACAGTTCGCGGAGTTCCTCGCAAAATTTCCTCAATCCGAGCGCGCTGACAACGTGCAATTCCTCCTGGCGCAAGCTCAACTAAACCAGGGCAAGTGGCAGGAGGCCGTGAAGTCGCTCGAGTACGCGTTGGTACGGTGGCCCGACAAGCGTCCCGATGCCATCCACTTCTGGCTAGCCGAGGCGCTTGCCCGCGGCGACAAGTACGCCGAGGCGCAGGCTCATTACACCGAGGTTCTGGACAAATTCTCCCACAGCCTGTATCGCGCGCAGGCCCTGTACGGGCTGGCGTTCGTGCAAATCAAATTGAATCAGTTCGACGCCGCGGGCGACACGCTGGATCAGCTCGCGAAACTTCCCCCTAAAGGCGACCTCGCGCTCGAAGCGGAACTGCTGCGCGGACAGCTTTATCTCGGCGAGGAAAACTTCGCGAAAGCCGATGCGGCGTTTGACGGTGTGAGCCAGAAGGCGCCGGGCACACGTGCGTTTTATCGCGCGCAGTTGTGGCTGGGGCGGTCCCTGACGCGGCGCAAACAGTTTGACGAAGCGCTCCAGCATTTCGCGACGGTCATCGACGCGTTCAAGACGAAGCCGAACAAGCCGGTCGACGGGCAACTCGCCGCCGAGGCCTGGTACGCCAAGGGATGGACCGAGTGGTTGACCGAGAAGTTCGACGCCGCGGCGGACTCATTCACTTCCGCGCTGGCCAATGCGCAAACTCCGCAGCTCAAGCGCGACGCGTTGCTGAAGCTCGGCGAGGCTTACGTGCGCAGCGGCAAACTTGCTGACGGTGTGGCGAAACTGAAAGAGTTCCTGCAGGCACATCCGGCGGACCCGCTGGCAGACGAAGTCCAGATGGCGATTGCCGATTGGCTGTTTGCGGGCAACGATTTCGCGGCCGCGTTGCCTGAGTATGGGCAGTTGATCACGAAGTATCCGCAGAGCGCCTTGCTGGTGAAAGCGAATCTCAACGCGGGCTGGTGCGCATGGAAGTTGAAGCAACCAGCCGACGCTCTGAAGTTTTTCCAGCAGGCATTCACGCTGACAAAGGATTCCGCGCTGGCGGCGGAGGCGCTGTTCAAGGTGGCTGACGCGCAGTTTGCGCTCGGGCAATACGCAGACGCGATCGCGAGTTATCAGCGATTGATTGGCAGTTACACAGATGCAAAATCGCTCGACCGCGCGATGTTCCAGTTGGGCGAAGCGTACCGGCAGATCCGCAACGCCGAGGCGGCGATGGCCACGTTTGAGTCACTGGTGAGCCAGTACCCCACGAGCCCGCTGGCGCCCGAGGCACAGTTCAACGTCGGCCTGGTCGATGTGGGTCTGGGCAGGGACAAGGACGCGCGCACAGCGTTCGGGGTCGTCATGGAGAAGTTTGCGGATAGCGAGTGGGCGAATCGCGCGGCGTTAGCCATCGGGGAGTCGTTTTACCGAGACCGCCAATACAGCGAAGCACTGGCGAGCTTTCAGAAACTGATGGCGAACGGTCTCGACACGGAGTTGGCGCAGCAAGCGTTTTACAGTTACGGCTGGTGCCGCGCGATGATGGGTGAGGCGGACAAGACGCTTACCGACTTCACAGACTTCCTGAAGAAATATCCCCAAGCGCCGCTCGCGCCCGATATTGAGTTCTGGATCGGCGACTATTACGCCAAGAAGAAGGATTACCTCGGCGCGCAGGAGCAATTCCAATTGCTCGTGAAGAATTATCCGACATCGAAACAGGCCGACACCGCGCAGTACATGGCCGCGCGCGCCGCCTACTCCCGACAGGATTACGATTCGGCCATCAAACTCTACGAGGCATTGGTGAAGACATTCCCCGAGTCGGCGTGGCGTTGCGACGCGCGGTTCGGTCAGGCCGATGCGCTGACGGAACTCGGTCAGTTTGACAATGCGCTGCTGGTGTTCGACAACTTGGCCAAGGAGTTTCCCGATTGCTATCTGGCATGCGAAGCGTATGGCCGGATCGGCGACTGCCAGTACACGCTGACCCATTACGACGACGCCATTGCCAGTTACCGCAAGGCGTTGGATTGCGCAAAGGACGCGTCGATGCGCGCACAGGTCCAGTTCAAAATCGGCCAAAGCTACGAGAAACTGGGCAAGCTCGACGATGCGTTGCAGTTTTACATCAAGCCGGTTTATGAGAAGGACGTGGCGCCTGACCCGAATGAGCCACAGGAGAAGTTTTGGTCCTGCAAGGCGGGCCGGGCTGCCGCCGGCATCAAAGAACAGCAGCAACAGTGGCGCGAGGCGATCACCCTGTACGAGAAACTGGCCAAGACCTGCTCCGAACTCCAGCCACTGGCTGACGATCGCATCCGCAGGATTCGCGTCGAGCATGGAATTCTGTTTTAGCACCGGGCCTCTTTGGTATTGAAAACCGGCCTGTGATGGATTAAGCAAGGTTTGATTATGTTCAACTTCATGTCACAAGGTGGGCCGTTGATGTGGCTGATCCTGGCCCTGGTGCTGATCGCGCTGGCGGTTTTCCTTGAAAAGCTGTTCCACTTCCACCGAGCGCAGATCAACGCGACCGATTTCGTCAACGGCATTCGCAACTCACTCAAGCGCGGCAACGTGATCGAGGCCATTGCCCTGTGCGACGAAACGCCCGGACCTGTCGCCCAGGTCGTGAAAGTGGGCATCGTCAATCACGACCGCAGCCGCGACGAAATTCGCGAGGCGATGCAAGACGCGGGCCGCACGGAGGTCGCGCGGCTGGAACGGCGGCTCGTCATACTCGCGACCGTCGCGCAGATCGCGCCGCTCATCGGATTCTTGGGCACGGTGTTTGGTATGATTCAGATGTTCAAGGTGATTCAAGAAACGCAATTGCCCAGCCCGGGGCAGCTTGCCGGTGGCGTCTGGCAGGCGCTGTACACGACGGCCGCCGGTCTGGTTGTTGCCGTACCCACTTATATCGCGTACAACTATCTGGTCAGTCGCGTCCAGAATCTTGTGCTCGACATGGAACGCGCCGCCAACGAGATCGTTTCCTTCCTCACACGCCGGGGCGAGTTGGGCGAACCCAGCGATGAGCCGATCATGCTGCCTCAGAAGCAAACCACTCGCCCCACCGCGCAAGCCTCGCCGTGACCTTCACGACCTACCGCAAGATTGCCCGTGGCCGCATCGATCCGGCGCCAATGGTTGACATCATGTTTCTGTTGCTGATTTTTCTTGTGCTCAGTTCTCCCTACGTGCTGGTGCCCGGCATCGGTACTGTCCGTCTTCCCACGGTGAATAATCCCACGACAGCCACCTTTCAAGGCCTCGTGGTGACCGTCTCTAGCGACAATCTTGTGTTCTTCAACACGGAGCGAACAACCCTCGACGCCCTGCCGCAACTGCTCCGGCAATCCGTGCGGGAGTCGCGCAACCCCGAACTCATCATCCAAGCCGACCGCAACGTCTCGTACGGCACGGTCATGAAGATCAAGAGCATCGCGTTCGAGGCGGGGATCTCGGCCATCAACGAAAAGACACGTTCCGAAGTGCCCACGGCTGTCGCACCCCGGTGATGTCATGACCGTCACACGGTTTCGCATCACCGAGCGGCAAGTGTTGCTGCTGATCATGGGTGCGTCGATCATCGCATACGTCGGGGCGATTCTCGTTGTGACGTTTCGACAAAAGGGCCGGCCGCCCGACTTGTCCCGGCCGCCTCGCGTGCGTTGGATGCCACCGCAGAGTGGGAAGGGTCCGGTGGACATTCGCTACGTCGTCGCTGATCTGCTGGATCCAAGCTTGATGTCATTACCGAGTCCACATGGATTTTCACTACTGACTTGGGAACACCAGCCTGCCGCGACCTATCGGCCGCCCGAACCACCGGTCGAATTGGCGTTCCTCCACGCTGGCACTCCGGCTCTGCCGGAGCCGCTCTTGAACGAGCCGTCGCTGAAGGACGCCTTGCAGACATCAGTGCAACGGTTGGTGCCCGAATCTGAGGAGCCTGCCGAGACGCTGCCCGTCGAGATAACTACCGCTGCCGACAAGACTGTCGTCGAGTTCATGGCGGGACTTGACCAGCGCACGCTCGCTGAACCACCCGAATTGCCGACGATCACCAGCGAGGCATCGTTGCGGCCAACACGGCTGCGCATTGCCGTGACGCCCGATGGCGCCGTGCGGTACGCGATGCTTGAGGGCTCGTGTGGCAGCGAGCCCGTCGACAAGCAGGCGCTGACCCTCGCGCGCGCGCTTCGATTTGAGCCGCAGGAAGGCGCGAGCGCAATGGGGTTGACGTGGGGCGTGGCGAGGTTCGTGTGGGCCACCGCCGCGCCGCCACCGGCGGCTACGAATGGCGTGAGCGAGGCAAATGAGACGCACAATTAGCAGTTGAGCTGACGCGGCCCAACCGCTATGAATTGTTGCGTTCCTGTAACAGGCGAATTCTGAAACCTACGGAGGTGTGACGTTATGGGTATGTGGATCGGCCGCAA
>Ga0335085_10004358_pt1 | contig 23582 bp, 15 predicted proteins | sample Lox_Sample_45_FD_206712 | JGI IMG/M metagenome (GOLD analysis project Ga0335085, IMG submission 206712) | Soil microbial communities from Loxahatchee National Wildlife Refuge, Florida, United States - Lox_Sample_4.5 | ecosystem: Environmental > Terrestrial > Soil > Wetlands | place: USA...
ACTCATGCGATCCCCACGCATCCGGCCGCCAGTACTGCCAATCCTGCACGATATTGTCGAAGGGAATCTTTCGCTGGCGAAACTGCTCCACCACATCGAGAGACTGCTGCGCGGTCTCATAGCGCTGGCGCGATTGCCATAGCCCGAAAACCCAGTTCGGCAGCATGGTCGCTTTGCCCGTCAGCATTCGATAGCCGGCAATGACCTTGTCGATAGAAGGGCCGTAAACGAAGTCATAGTCGATCCCTTCGCCCACTTCCGACCACAGCGAAGTTTTGTCGTCGGGTGGCGGTGTCTTCCACTCGAATTCAAGCGTGCTCTGCTGTTCCGGGTCATTTTCGATGCGAATTGCATAATGATGGCCGGCCTCAAGATGAACGCGAATCTGATCGTTCGAGGTGAGCCAGTTCTGTCTCCAGTGATCCATCACCAGTTTGCCGTCGAGCCACACCTTGATGCCGCCATTCGAGTAGGCGCGGAACTGATATTCGCCGGTTGTGGGGGCAAGAATCGATCCGTTCCACGCCTGCTTCTTCAATCGCGGGCAAGGGACTCCGCCACAGCCGTCTGGCTCCGAGGGCAGGTGCAAAGAAATATCCGCGGTCTGAACCGGTGTCGCGTCGCCCTCAACAGCCGTCAGCGTGAGCCCGCCCGGCTTGCCCTCTGTGTCATAGAGATCGGCCGCCGGAATCGCTGTGAACGGCCGCAGATCGCCAAATCTCGTGAACGACGTGTTGTCCCAGAAAATCCCGTAGCCCTTTGAAGAAACGAGAAACGGCACCACGACATTCGTGTTGTGCTGCCACAGATCCAGGTCGTAGCCCTTGATGTCGATGGTGCCCAACTGCATTTGCCCCAGCCCGTAGAGCGATTCACCATCAGCCGCTTCCCATTTCTGTTGAATGTGGAAGGTCTTGTCGCCCTGCACTGTCGCCGGATCGAGCATGCGCCCATCCGGCGCTTCGGCAAGGATCGCGTGCCCCGCGTGATCGGCGAATGAAACCGCTCCGCTCTCGCGATCGACGCTGACGCGCAGTTGATCGGTCACCAGCGTATAGCTGGCTTTCGACTCGACGATCTGAAAAGGAGTGTGCAGCGGCGGCAGCGGGACGCGGGCGATCGAAGTCCGGCTGAAAAAATTCTGCGAGGCAGAAAAAGCCACGTGCACGGCATCATTGCCAAGAACTTGAATATGCAGTTCGCCGGAGGGCATGCGCAGCATCATCCCATCCGGCTCACGCTCCATGGTAATGCCGGTTCTGTTCGCCGCCTGCCCTGGAACGCTCAGACAAAGTACGCAGAGAGCCAGGTAGATATTTCGCATGTTAGAAGGATACGTCCAGCGGGCGCCTTCAGGCGTTTACAACGGCTCGGGCTGCGCGCCCTGAAGGCACGTAACCCATATCCATCGAAATGCCGCGAACGCATTGCAATAAATGGTTGGCGATAGCCGGCAGCTTTTGCGCGGTCACGCGGAATGACGGCCCGGAGACGCTCACTGCCGCCACCGGCAGCCGCTGTGCATCCAGAACCGGAACGGCGATGCAGCGCAGCCCTTCCTCAAGTTCCTCGTCGTCGACTGCGTAGCCGCGGCGACGCGTCTTTTCAAGCTCCGTGCGCAGAGCTTCGGGGGTGGAGATGGTGCGGTGCGTCGGACGCTCGTAGCGGATGCGCCGTACAATCTCCGCGGCGCGCTCTGGCGGCAGAAAAGCCAGAATCGCTTTGCCCACCGACGTGCAATGCACGGGATTGCTGGCGCCGATTCGCGTAATCATGCGCACCGCGCGTGTTGGCTCAATCTTGTCGATGTAAATCACGCGCGCTGCCTCAAGCAGCGCCAGGTGCGCGGTCTCTTCGGTCTCAGTGACCAGCCTCCGCAAATGCGGCTGCGCGCGGTCGCGCAGATCGTACTGCTCAATTGCCCGGTTGCCAAAGTCGAACAGCCGCAGCCCCAGGCGGAATTTCCCATTCAAGGTCCGCTCCACCATGCGATGCCGCTCCAGGACCATCAGAAAGCGGTGCGCCGTGCTCTTGTGCAACTGCAGCGAGGCTGCCACCTGCGCCAGGCCGAGCGGCGTCTCGCTTTCGCCAAGCAGGTCGAGCACCGCAAAAGCGCGGTCGAGCGCCTGTACCTTATAAGTGCCTTGGGGAACTGCGTCTCGCATATTGATCCTCTGTTCCAAGCTTTGAGTCCATTTCTAGATTCTCATATGCTGGGACGCTGGTCAACTGCTGAAACGCCGCTTCTGTCGCAGAAGTTCGCTTCGCGAATCGAGAACTTTGCCTCGCAGGAGAGCCATCCGGCGTCGCCGGATTTAGACCTTTTCTTCCGTCTCTTCCACTTCCCCGCCCTCGCCCGGAGCGAGAAACAGATTCGCTTCAAGCCCGTGCTGACGCGTGTAGAGATCGTAGTACCTGCCGCGCATTGCAAACAGCTGGCTGTGGTTGCCGCGCTCCACGATGCGCCCTTCCTCGACGACCAGAATCTGGTCGGCGCGCCGGATGGTCGACAGTCTGTGCGCAATCACAAAGGTCGTCCTCCCCCGCATCAATTCGGCGAGCCCGCTCTGGATCATCGCCTCCGACTCGGAATCGAGCGAGCTCGTGGCTTCGTCGAGAATCAGAATCCGCGGCTCGGCCAGCAGTGCCCGTGCGATTGACAGCCGCTGGCGCTGCCCGCCGCTCAGCTTCACGCCGCGCTCGCCGACAATCGTCTCATACCCCTCAGGAAAGCGCTCGGCAAACTCGTCTACGCGCGCCGTGCGGCAGGCTGATTGAAACTGCTCCTCGGTCGCGTCCGGCCGCGAAAACATGATGTTCTCCCGGATCGTGCCGTCAAAGAGAAACGATTCCTGCAGCACGACTCCCAGTTGCGAGCGGTACGTATTCAAATCCACGGTCGAGAGATCGATGTCGTCAACCAGCACCTTCCCGTTCACCGGTGTGTGAAAGGCACAGATCAAGCTGATAATCGTGGACTTGCCCGATCCCGACGAACCCACGAGCGCAGTCACAGAGCCGGGATCGGCCCGAAAGCTCACATCGTGCAGCACCGGCTTTTCCGGTGTATAGGCAAAGTCCACATGCTCAAAGCGCACAAAGCCCTGGATCTCGTCCAGCTTCACCCGCCGCGCCGCATCCGCAAACTCGTCCTTTTCTGAGAGGATTTCCATGGTGCGGTCAATGCCCGCCACCGCCTCGGTAAGCTGCGTGCCGATATTCACCACCTGGATCACCGGCGCAATCATGAAGGCCAGAAACATCGTGTACTGGATGTAGGTTCCGTCGTCCATCCGGCCTTGCAACGCCAGATGCCCGCCCATGAACATCACCATTGCGCCGACGATCCCCAGCACCGTCGTCGCCGTCATCGACATCACGCTGGTCATGGTCAACGTCTTCATCACGTTGTCGAGCAGCCGCAGTACGCCCACCTTGAATACGGCGGCCTCGCGCTCCTCGGCGTGGTAGCCCTTCACCACGCGCACGCCGCCCAGCGATTCAGTCAGCCGCCCCGTTACTTCGGCATTGATCTTTCCTCGTTCGCGGAAAATCGGGCGGATCGTCTTGAAGGCATACTGCAGAACGAAGACGAAAACGCCAACCACCGCGAAAACGATCAGCGTCATCTCCGCGCTGCGGTGCAGAAGAAAGATGAACGCCATCACCGCCGTCAGCAGGCCGCCCACAAACTCCACCAGGCCCGTCCCGATCAGATTGCGCACGCCTTCCACGTCGCTCATGATCCGCGACACCAGCACTCCGCTGCGGTTGGCGTCATAGAAGGTGACCGAGAGTCGCCCCACATGCCGCTGCACCTCCTGGCGCAGATCGGCGATCATGCGTTGCGCGGCCTTCGACAGCAATTGTGTGTTTGAAAATGACGTGATCGATTGGATGACCGTCGCAACAAGCACCGCAATCACCAGCGGCATCAGCTTGTCGCTCTCATGCTTTCTCAGAACCAGATTCACAAACGGCCTGACCACAAAGGGCAGCGTTAGGCCGGCGACGCGATTGATGGCCACCAGCGCCAGGCCAAGCAGGAGCAGCCATTTCCTGGGCCGCACCAGCCTCCAGATCTCCGGCATCGCCTTGCGGTAGTCGATCTTCTTTTTCTTCGGGTCAACGCCCGCGCGCGCGCCCGCACCGCGCGGTGAGCGCTCAGCACGCATGCCCATTCCCATTCCGCCGCGCATGGTTCCCATGAGTTATCCCTGACGTAGCCTGCGTGCTTTGATGAACGAGCGGACGCAAAGATTCACGTATATCAGCAACAGGCCGGCCATCGTGAGTTGCGAAGTCAGCGCAATTGGGTTTGGATCGATGCCTTGCGAACGCGCGCTCGTGTACTCGTGGAACGCCGAGCCGGCCGCGCCGAGAAATCCCAGCAACCCAACAGTCACGTTAATGTGCATGAAAATCTTGCGCCGCTTCTCGCTCGGGCTGATGGCGAGCAGCCCGCCTGCAACCAGCGCCACGCCAAACCATGTGGGAATCAATGCCGTCGGGTGAATGCTTCCCGTGAACCAGAACCCAATGAGTCCCAGAGCAATCAGCAGGACTCCGAAGACAAAGGTGACTCTAGCCATGCCCAACCTCCATCGATGTGCATGGCAAGAATACCAGTGTGCGGAGGCCACGGGTCACCGCCGAAAGTCCAAAGGTTCCGGAAGCACGGAATTCCCTGTTCTCTGTTCTCGCTTCCGGCTCTTTGTTCTCTTATCTCTGTTCTCTGACCACTGACCACTGTTCCCTGTCCACTGTCCTTCACCGCTGAATCCGCGCCGATCCGCCTTTCGCGAACGCGCGCACCTGGTCGAGCGTTGCCATTGTTGTATCGCCGATGAACGTCGTCAGCAGCGCGCCGTGCGCCCAACCCAGCTTCAACGCATCTTCGGGCTTCTCGCCGGTCAGCAAGCCATAGATGAACCCGGCAGCGAATCCGTCTCCGCCGCCCACGCGATCCACCACGTCAAGTTCCGCCGTCGGCGCAACGTAAGTCTTGCCGTCGATCCACGCCACCGCGCTCCAGCTATGGCGGTTGGTGGAGTGCACTTCGCGCAGCGTCGTCGCCACGACCTTCACATGCGGATGCTTTTTCACCACGTTGTCGATCATCGCGAAGAACGCCGCCGGATCGAGCTTCGACTTCGCGTGAACGTCAGGCCCCGGGATGCCCAGTCCCTTCTGCAAATCCTCTTCGTTCCCAATCAGCACGTCGACGTTCTTCACGATTGTCGCGATCGTTTCCACGGCTTTGTCCGCGCCCCCGGAAATCTTCCATAGCTTCTCGCGGAAGTTCAGGTCGAACGAAGTGACAGATCCGGCGTCCTTGGCCGATTTCATCATCTCGGCAACCAGTGGCGCGGTGGTCGAAGAGAGAGCCGCGAAGATTCCGCCCGAGTGCGCCCAGCGCACCCCGTCCGCGCAAATCTTTTTCCAGTCAAAGTCGCCCGGTTTTAGCATCGCGCCGGCTTCATTCGCGCGGTTGTAGAACACGACCGGCGGCCGCACGCCCGCTCCGCGATCGCTGTACACGGTTGCCATATTAGGGCCCGTCGCGCCGTTGTGCTCAAAGCGCTTGTAGATCGGCCGCACGCCCATCGCGCGCACGCGCTCCGCGATCAGGTCTCCGATGGGATAATCCACCATCGCCGACGCCACCGCCGTCTTCATTCCAAAACAGTCTGCCAGGTTCGCGGCCACGTTAAACTCGCCGCCGCTCACGTGAATCTTGCACTCCGTTGCCTTGCGAAATGGAATAATTCCCGGGTCCAGCCGGTGTACCAATGCGCCAAGCGCGAGAAAGTCCAAAGCTCCATCTTTGCGAATCTTCAGCCCGTCACTCATCGTTCTCTCCTTACGTTCGTTCAGAATTGACACAACTTCAACTCGTTTTGATCTGGATCCAGATCCCAGCCTTTGTCCTTGCAGTCAATGGTCTTCAGATGCGCATCGACTTCGCGGCTTCTATCCGCACGATTGAGCTAAAAGCTAGCGGCTAGGAGCTAGAAGCTGCTTTCTTCACATCCGTAACTACCTGCTGCGGCGTCCATTCGTTTCCGGGATAAAACTGCACGACCTTGCCATGCGTGTCAATGAGCGTCGTCGAAAGCGTGTGGGTGATCGTGTCATCGGGACCCGGTGAAATCCCCACATCGAAATACTTCGCCAATTCCAGCAGCACCGGCTTTGTCGGCACGGCAAAATCCCAATGCGCAAAAGCGCCCTTTGCATCGCTGCCGATGTACTCGGCTCCGTAAGCGCGCAGTCTGGCCGGAGTGTCATGCACCGGGTCGAAGCTTATACAAAGAAGGTGTGTCTTCGCGTAAAGCGCCGGGTTCGCAGCCAGCTGCTGATTGATGACCGCGAAGTTGTGCGTGATCAGGGGGCAGAAGTTGGGCAACGGGCAGCGAGTGTAGATAAAAGTCAGCAGCAGCGTCTTGCCACGAAACTGCCGTGTATGAATGACGCGCCCATCCTGGTTGCGCAGCGTGAAATCCGGCACCGCGTCGCCGGGCGCGGGCACGTGATAGATCACGGGCGGTTTGTAATCCGGCTTGCCCTGCGCGATCACAACAATGTGATCCAGCACCACCGTCTCTTCGGAACTCTTCGACACCAGTACGTCCGCGGTGATTGTGTCGCCTGGATGCAAATCGCTGGCGATGGTCGGATCCTTGAGCTGATACGGCATCGTCATTGCGTCCATGAAGCCCGGAATCGCTTCATGATCCACAACAATGATCCCGTGCGCAACATCGGTTGAAAGGATCTTCCCGCGCAGGTGATACACCGTGTACTGTGGGCTCGTCGAGCTCCGCGGCCCCTGCGTTGAGCTGGAATGGCATCCGGCGAGCGCGGCAACAGCGAGAAGGCAGCTTGCGAGAAAGATTCGCATGACTACCAATAGTCTACAACCGGTGGACTGACCACTGCCTCCTATCGGCAGCTCCGGTTCCCCGCCTTTGCAAAGGTCAGGAACGTGATGCTTGCAGGCGCAAGCTGAATCGTCCCGGAATGAACGGCACGCCCTTGCAGCGCCGGAAGCGCGTCCCCTGGGCCAAGTTCGAGCTGCTTCCCGTTCAGATCGACCGTGGGCGACATCAGTTCACTTGAGGTCAGTGTGTAACTCTCCGCCCCATCAGGCGCTTGCAACGTCTGCCCGGATTCCTTGTCCGCGTTGATTGCCAGCACAACCACGCCGCCAGGCTGATTGCGAAGGCAATGTGCATAAAGATGCAGATTCGGCGCGGGCGAGGAACCCGCGTCAAGTACTGTGGTTCCCATCAGCTTTCGCCAGAGCCAAGCCGCCCAGTAGTCAGGCCGGGGCGCGAGCGTTTGTTCATCCAGCAGGCCGTAGTCGCTCGCGTCGAGCGTGTTGTGGATCTGCACCTGAACCCCGAGCTTTGCGAGGCTGCCCAGTTGATTCAGATAGCGAAAGGTATCGATAAATTTTGACGCCCAGCGATCGCCTCCGCAGGCTGCCTGCCCGGTCTCGGTATTCCAGATGGGCATCCCCGGTTCGAAGCGGCCGCGCAATGCGGCATAGAATGCTTCAGCACTTGCTGCGCGCGACAGCCAATCCTGTGACAGCGCGGCATCGCTCGTGGTTCCTGCCTCCGCGCCCATCATGGCGCATCGGCGTGAAACCGCTCCATACGAGTGGTAGCTGAAAATGTCGAAGACAGGGCCCGTCGCCTTCAGAATGTCCTCGGATGTCAGCAAATGCATCGACCTTGGCGCAATTGCCGTCCCTTCGCCCACGCCTCCCGGCCCCAGAATCTGCATCTGGGGTGCATTTTCTTTGGCCCACGCATGAAACACGCCAAAATCTCGTCCAAAAGCCTGCGCGTCGTATCCCTTTGGCGCGCCTCCCATTTCCGCAAACGTCGGCTCATTCATGAACTCCGCTGCGGCGATGTCGCCGCCTGCGGACTTCGTGTAATCCAGAAATGCCTGCGCCACCTTAGGCGTCCAGACACCGGCAGCGTCTCGTGTTCCCTGGCTCACCGCAAACGAAGTCACGATCCTGGCGTCCACGGCTCGTGCAAAATCAATCACTCCTTTCCATTCCTTGTGGGTCAACACGCTGTTGAAGCCCGCTGGTGGTTGAGCCGGTGCGGCCTCGTCTGAATTCGGAAAGTACGTGGAGTTCATCCACGTTCCGCTTACGCGAAGATAGGCAGGTCCCAGTGCGGCGGCCAGCTTGCGCAGCCGGCGATTGCTCAGATCGATGGGCGGCCGATAATAGAAGAGCGAAGGATCCATCCCAGCCGGCGCGCCTGTGGAATGCGCACGGGAATCAAGAGCGCTCGACACACCATAAGGTTTCCAGAAACGTCCCCCGGTCACCTCGACCGCTTCAATATTGTAGGACTGAAACCGCTCATCCACAGTTCCGATACGCGCCATCGTGCCGGGGTTGATTTTCGTCGTCGGCGTTTGCGCGGAACCCGTCAGGCACGCGACCGCTCCCGCTATCCATGCCACGCCAATTGCCCAGCTAGCCGATCTTTGAGTCCGAGCCATGGTCTCATCCTTTCGGGAATCCGAATTGCACGCCCAAGTATAAGCCGATGCGCGGATTTTGGTCTCCGGTAGGTGTCTGCTCCGTTTAGCATCCATAGGACCTGGCGGCGTATAAAGCTGTAATGGGGGCTAGACCGGAAGAGAGCATCGATGCATGGCTGCGCGGCGGCGGGCTCGTGGTCACGGCAAGCGAGCGCGCCGCTCGGTCGCTCACTCAGGCCTTCAACCGCGCGCGCCGTGCCGAGGGCCTCAGCGCATGGCAAGCTCCCAACGTTCGGGACTGGCAATCCTTCATCCGCAACGAATGGGATGAGCGTAATTTCGACGGCCGCATCGTCCTGAATTCGTTGCAGGAGCAATCGCTCTGGGCGGGAATTGTCTCCGCTTCCGCGCCTGAAGCTGCGCGCGTTGCCGGTGCGCGCGATCGCCTTGCTTCTCTGGCGATGGAGGCGCACAGCCTGATCTGCGTGTACACGCCGCAATACTTGAATTCAAAATCCCGGGCAGCCTGGGATCAGGACGCCGGCGCATTCAGTCAATGGCTCATGGAATTTGACGCGCTCTGCTCCGCTAGCGGCCTCATCAGCCCCTCGCGCCTGCCTCTGGAGTTGATTCGGGCGCTGAAACAGGATTCCGCAGAGCGCGTACCGTTGCTGCTCGCGGGTTTCGATCGCATTTTGCCCACGCAGCAAGAGTTCTTCGCTGCATGGGGCGCCCGCACGCAGGTTCCGCTCGGGGAAACTGCCGCGCGAATTGAATTCCATCAAGCCGCGGATCCCATCTCCGAGCTCGCCGCATGCGCCATCTGGTCGAAGCAGCAGCTGGCCATCAACCCGCATGCGCGTTTGCTGGTTGTCACGCAGGATGTGCCTAATCGCCGCGGCGAAATTGAGCGCGCCTTTCTCCGCTTTGTTCTGGAAGGTGCAACCGCATCCACGCCGACCAGCGTCTTCGAGTTCTCTCTCGGCATTTCGCTCGGCCAGATCGCGCTCGCGCGCGGCGCTGGTCTGCTGCTGCGCTGGCTCTCCGAGTCAATCGAGGAGCAAAAACTCGACTGGCTTCTCTCCACTGGTCAAATGGCCGCCTCACCCGCCGAGTCACTGGCCTTTACCGCCTTCATGCGCGCGCTGCGCCGCAACGGTCTTGAGCGAACACGATGGACGCTTGCGGATTTCCTTCGCCAGAAGCCCGGCGCGGAATTGCCCGCCGCATGGCTCGCGCGCGTAACCCAGGCCCAGCGCCGCCTTCAGGAATTCGCGCGCCGTCCACAATCTCCATTGGCCTGGGCTGAGTTGGCTCCGCGACTTTTGGAGCTCGCGGGTTGGCCGGGCGGCCGTCCTCTTTCGAGCGCGGAATTTCAGGCTCACCGCCGCTGGCAGCAAACCGTTGACGAATGTGCATCGCTCGGTTTCGACGGCCGCTCCATTGAGTGGAACGAATTTCTTGCGCTCCTCGACCGCGCCGTCAATGAAACTCTTTTCGCGCCTGAGTCCGAAGACCCGCCGATCCTGATTGCCGGCCCCCCGGAAACTGCGGGCCTCACCGCCGACGCCATTTGGTTTCTCGGCGCCACCGAACAGGCTTGGCCGGCCAGCGGCGCCACGCATCCTTTCATTCTGATTTCGGTGCAACGCGCCGCAGGCATGCCGCATGCATCGCCGCGTCTCGATTGGGAAATGGCAGCCAACGTAACGCGCCGCCTGCTCGGCTCTGCTGCTGAAGTTCACTTCAGCTTCGCCAGCCAAAGCGAAGGCGTTGAACCTCGCCCGTCGCGGGTTGTTGAGCAGCTTGCCTGCGCGCCACTTCCATTGCCGCCTTCGCTCGCCGCACCTGCCGCGCAGCCGCCGCTCGCGGCGCCTTTCCCGGATTCAACGCGCCTCCCCTTTCCTCCGAGAAATGCTCACGGCGGCGCTTCCACCCTCACCGCACAATCGCAGTGTGCCTTCAAAGCCTTCGCCACTGCGCGGCTCGATGCCGAGATCTGGGGGCCCGCCGAAGCCGGCCTCACTGCCAAAGAGCGTGGCCAGCTTCTGCATGAGGTCTTGCATTCCGTCTGGGCCGGCCCTCCACGCGGCATTCGCTCGCACGCGGAGCTCGTAGCGCTCCCCGATCTCCGTGCCTTTGTCGCAGATCATGTTCGCGGCGCCATCCAAACCGCGATGCCTCTCCGCGCTCGCGATTCCATGCCGCCGCGCTATCTCGCTCTCGAAGAGACTCGCCTCCTCAACCTCGTCATCGAGTGGCTGGAGTTTGAGCGAACGCGCGTTCCCTTCACCGTCCTCGACACCGAACAAAAAACCAGCGTCTCCGTCGCCGGCCTGCCTCTTCGCCTGCGCCTCGACCGCATCGATCGCCTCATCGACAATTCTCTTTTCGTCATCGATTACAAATCCGGCAACCCCACGCCGAACTCGTGGGATCTTCCCCGCCCCGACGATGTGCAGTTGCCGCTTTACTCGAATTTCGCGATTTCCGCCGAGGCAAATGAAATCGGCGGCCTCGTCTTCGCCAAGGTCCGCGCCGGCGAACCGGAATTCGCCGGAAAAGTCCGTAATGCCAAAGCCACTTTGCGCGCTGATCTCAGAGCAAATACAAACTTGGTAAAGAAGCCGCTCGATTCGGATCAGCTCTCCGAGTGGAAGCAGTACATCGAAGATCTCGCGCTTGCCTTTCTCGCCGGGCGCTCCGCTGTCAACCCCCGCGATTACCCCGATACCTGCGAGTATTGCAGTCTGCAAGTGCTTTGCCGCATCGGCGAAAATCCGCCACAAGCAGATAACAGCAGCGAAGAGGCGCCCGATGCCTGATGCGCCTCGCAGGAATCCGCCTCCCGATCAAGCGCAGCGTGATTTGGCGCTCGACCCGCGACGCTCCATTCTGGTGCGCGCGCCCGCCGGCTCCGGGAAAACTACGCTCCTCTCGCAACGGTTTCTTACATTGCTCGCCGAAGTCGATGAGCCCGGGCAGGTTGTCGCCATCACCTTTACCAACGCCGCCGCGGCCGAGATGCGCAATCGCATTCTCGACGATCTTCGCCAGGAAGTTCCCGGCCCCATCGCAACCCGCGCCCTCGCGCACTCAGAGGCGCTCGGCTGGGACCTTCTCAATCTCCCCGCGCAGCTGCGCATCCAGACCATCGATTCATTTTGCCGCGACCTCGCCATGCAGCAGCCGGTTCTCTCGGGTCTCGGAGGCAGTCTTGACATTCGCGAGCAGCCCAGCGAACTTTATCGACGCGCCGCTCGGCGCACGCTCGAGCACATCGGCCAGGCTAACGTCGCACTCAGCGCTGCCATCGAGACCCTCCTCGACTGGCGCGACAACAACTGGCGCGAAATTGAAGATCTGACCGTAAAGATGCTCGCCGAGCGCGACCGCTGGATGCACGAATTCGTCCTTGAAGGTGAACAGGACTTCGACCGCCTGCGTTTGCGCCTCGAATCGCCTTTCCTGCGCGCCGCCGGCGAGACCACTCCGATCCGATATACAGACGCCGAATGGAAGATCGTTCGTGCCTGTTTCACGCTTCTGCGCCGCGCCGCTGCCGAGCTTCGCGTTGTCTTTGCCGAGGCCGCAGCCGCCGACTTTACTGAGGTCGCGCAAATCGCCCTCAGCGTTCTCAAGGGCGAAGACGAATTCCCCATCGACGCCGCGCAAGCCGTCGCCGACGGAATTCGCCACCTGCTGGTCGACGAATTTCAGGACACCAGCCGCCGCCAGCACGAATTGCTCCGCCGTCTCATCGCTGCATGGTCCGATCGCGAGGGCCGCACCTGCTTCGTCGTCGGTGACCCCATGCAATCCATCTATGGATTTCGCGAAGCCGACGCCGAACTTTTCCCGCGCGTTGAAGAACTCGGCCTCGAAATTCTCGGGGATCTCCCTCTGCTCTTCGATTCCGTCCATCTCTCTGCCAACTTTCGCAGCGAGTGCTCGCTGGTCGCCGGCATCAACGAAATCTTCGCTCAGGTCTTCGCCGCCTCAAGCGGCAGCGGCATTGTCTTTGCCGCCTCGCAACCCGCTCGAGTTACCACGGAGTCATCGGGTCCTCAACTTATCGTGGAGCCTGCTCCGCGCATGCAGCTTCACTGGGATTTCATTCCTGATTCGCCCCGCAACGGCAACCCCGATCTCAAAAAGGAAGTTGCCGAAAAGCGCGCTGCGGCTCAGCAAAATCAAATCGATGAGATCGTCAAGATCGTGCGTGCTCACCTGCCGCGGATCGAGGCGGCCAAAACGGCCAAGCAGAAGTACCGCGTCGCCGTCCTTGCCCGCGCGCGCAAATCGCTCGTGCCCATCGCCGCCGCGATGCGCCAAGCCTCAATCCCTTTCCGTGCCGCCGACCTTGAAGAGCTGAAAGACCGCCCCGAGATCATCGACGCGCTTTCTCTCGCTCGCGCGCTTTTCAATCCGCATGATCGAGTCGCATGGCTGGGCTTGCTTCGCGCTCCATGGTGCGGCCTCTCGCTTGCCGATCTGCACACACTTGTGAGCGCGGACTCGCCCCAGCTTCTCGCCCGCCCGGTCCACGAACTTGCTCTCGAGCGCGCGCATCTCATTAGTCCCGAGGGCCGTCTTGCTGTCGATCGCGTTCTACGCGCGGTAGCGGCCGCCAGTCGCCTTCGTGCTTCACAGCCGGCTTCCCCGCTGGGCACCTTGCTCGAACGCGTTTGGCTCGAACTCGGCGGCGCGCAATGCGTTGACTCGGAAGCCCGCGCCAATCTTGACCTTCTCTGGAAAAGTCTTGACTTGCTTCCCGAGGGCGAACCCGATCTCCTAGGCTCAGCGCTTGCGTCGGCGCTCGACTATCTCAAAGCGCAGCCTGATCCCGCCGCTGGCAGCGATTGCGGCGTTCAGCTCATGACGATTCACGGCGCAAAAGGCCTTGAGTTTGAAGTCGTCATCGTCCCCGATCTTCAAGCCCCTCCCGGCCGCCACTCTCCCGGCATGCTTTCCTGGCTGGAGCGCGGTCTGCCGCCCAATCTCATCTCCGCTGATTCTGAGTCCCCCGGATCCGTCACCGAATTCCTTATCGCGCCTTTTTCAAAAAAGGGAGCCGATAGCGGCAACGCCAAGAAGTGGGTCGATCGCCAGCGCCGTGAACGCGAAGTGCATGAAGCCTGCCGTCTTCTCTATGTCGCCGCCACTCGCGTCCGCGAAGAGTTGCACTTTTTCGCGCGGCCTTCGTATAAGTCCGTCAACGGTGTGCCCTCCGGGCTGATTGAGCCGCGCGAAAGTCTGCTACGCACCGCGTGGCCCGCGTGGAAAGATGAAATCCAGCGTCGCTTCGATGAATGGCGCGCGGCATCGGCCGCACAACCCACCACACTCGATTCCATCGCCGCGTCTGATTCCTCGTCCGCGTCTGGCAATCTGTTTGAATTCGAGTCTGTTGCAGACCAACCCACTCTCGTTCGCCGTCTCCCGCCGCATTTCGCCTTGGATGCATCCACGCTCTCGATCAAGGCTGGCGACGAAGCCCTTGTCGGCGCCGGACGTCTCTATGAGCGCCATGAAGGTGGCCTTGTTTCCCGCGCGCTTGGCAAAGCCGTCCACGCGCTTCTCCAGCAGTTAGCGCAGCGGCCTGCTCCCGAAACTCTCGAAGCTGCTGTCGCTGCGCTCGTCCAGCAACAGCCACGCATCGCCGCAACCATTCGCGCCGCAGGCATCGATTCTTCATATGCCAGTCGCTTGACCGCAGAAGCAATCGAAATCACACGTCGAGCCGCCGAGGATCCCGTCGCGCAGTGGATTCTTGCACCGCACGCCGACGCCGCCAATGAGATTCGCTGGACCGGCGTTGTGGCCGGAAGCTTGCGCACGGTACAGGTGGATCGTGTCTTTCGCGCCGGCCCTGCTCCGCAGGGCGCCGCATCGGCCGATGAAGAAACCTGGTGGATCATCGACTACAAGACAGCTCATCAGGACACTCTCGATCCAGATGTACTGCTGCCTGAGCTTCGCCTCCAATTCGCGCCGCAGATCGAAGCTTATGCAGCGGTCCTCCGCAACTTGCGCGGAGCCGGCATTCATCTTTGCGGCGGCCTGTATTATCCACGCATGTCCCTCTTCGATTGGTGGCCGCTGAACGCCACGCCTTCCGCTCGCATCTAAATCTCTAAGACCTGCGCAGCGGGTTTATTTCGATGGTTCTGCACAGGCGCCCATACACAACGAATTGTTTTTTCGGTATTCTGTATGCGAACGCTTGTCAGTTTGTCGAACTTGCAAAAGAGGAGTTTCCCCATGGCTAAGTCCGTCAAGAAATCAGGCGCCGCGCCGAAAGCAGCAGCGAATTCGCGCAAACCCGCAGAAAACAAACCTGCAGAAAAAAAGACCGTTGCCTCCGCAAATGGAAATGGAAGCATGACCGGAAATGGGAGCTCGGTCCCCCACGATCAGGTCGCACAGCTCGCGCATCGGTTCTGGAATGAGCGAGGCCGTGTGCACGGTCACCACGAAGAGGATTGGTACCGCGCCGAGCAGGCACTCCGCTCCAGGGCCTCCTGATCCGTTCGCTTTCTTCGCTTAATGACAAAGCGACGCGCCTCTACGGTCGCGTCGCTGTCTGCTGCAATCTGAATTTGTCTTCTTCTCTACTGTAAATTCGCCATCAAGCTTTCGAGCGCCGATTTCGGTGGCCGTGTCATCGACTCAGGCAACGTTCCCAGCGGCTCGTCAACCATGCCTAACTGATCGAGAAACGTTGGCTTCTGCGTATCGATATAGAAGACGCCAGTGAGCACTTCGTTTTTCTCCTGCGCTTCCATCAGCGTGCGCACCGCATTCGCCTTGTTCGTCGGGTCGTAGTCCTCGAGCAGCTTGCGCAGGCGCAGTTGCGATCCGTCGTGCATCTGCACGTCATAGACTTCGCCTGAATCGTAATCCACTTCGATGTCGTCGAAACTGGCCACAAATCCAATCTCGTTGATCGGCTCGTCGTTCTCTTGCAGAAACTTGTAGCTCTTCGTCGACCCCTCGTGATCGTTGAACGTCACGCACGGGCTGATCACGTCGAGCATTACCGTTCCCTTGTGCGCAATCGCAGCCTTCAGCATCGCCAGCAACTGTTTTTTGTCGCCGGAGAACGATCGCCCCACAAAGGTCGCGCCTAACTGGATCGCCATGGCGCACGTATCGATCGGCGGCAACTCGTTGATCACGCCCGTCTTCAGCTTCGATCCAATATCCGCCGTCGCCGAAAACTGGCCCTTCGTCAGGCCGTATACGCCGTTGTCTTCGATGATGTAGATCATCGGCAGATTCCGGCGCATCAAGTGCACAAACTGACCCATTCCGATCGACGCCGTATCGCCATCGCCGGAAACCCCCAGCGCCATCATCGTCTGATTGGCCAGCATCGCGCCCGTGGTCACGCTCGGCATGCGCCCGTGCACGCTGTTAAAGCTGAACGAGCGATTCATAAAGTACGCCGGGCTCTTTGACGAGCAGCCGATACCGCTCATCTTCATCACCCGCTCCGGCTCCACGCCCATCTCGAACATCGCGTCGATAATACGTTCGCTGATCGCGTTGTGCCCGCAGCCCGCGCATAGCGTCGACTTGCCGCCGCGGTACTCCAGCACCGGCAGCCCAATGTGATTCAGTTTCGGGCCCCCCGGCGCGCTCGCCGCCCCACTTGCTGTTGTGGTCGCCATTCTAGAGGCCCTCCTTGGTTGCAAACTCTTCCGTAATCGTGCGCGCGTCGGCCGGCAGTCCGTTGTACTCCAGAATGCTGCGCAGCTTCACTACCTGCTCGCCGGGAAGATCCAGCTTCAGCAGGCTCGCCAGCTGCCCGTCGCGATCCTGCTCCACCACGTAAACCCGCTCGTGGCTGGCGACAAAGTCGTGAATCTCGTGCGCAAACGGATACGCCCGAATCCGCATATAGTCCACGCTCATCCCGTGTTCTTTCTGAATCTGGTCCAGGCTCTCGCGCAGCGCAAAGTCCGTCGAGCCGTACGCCAGGAATCCGATCTTCGACGTTCCGTTCTTGACGACAACCGGCGCCGGCACCAGCTTGCGCGCATTTTCAAACTTGCGCGCCAACCGGTCCATCACTTCCTGGTACTCGTCAGGCCGCTCCGTGTATCCCGCCGCATCGTTGTGTCCCGAGCCGCGCGTAAAATATGCCGCCTTCGGATGCGGAGTTCCCGGCAGCGTGCGCCAGCCGATTGCGTCGCCATCCACGTCGCGGTAGCGTGCAAAGCTGCCAGCCTTCTTCAGCTCTTCCGCCGTCAGCACCTTGCCGCGGTCCAGCGGCTTGTCGGGATACGCAAACGGCTCCGACATCCAGTTGTTCATGCCCAGGTCAAGGTCCGACAGCACAAACACCGGCGTTTGCAGCCGCTCCGCCAAATCGAAAGCCGCGTAACCCAGCTCGAAGCACTCCTTCACCGATCCCGGCAGCAGAACCACATGCTTGGTGTCGCCGTGCGAAAGGAACGCCGTTGAAAGCAGGTCGGCCTGCTGCGTGCGCGTCGGCATGCCCGTCGAGGGCCCGCTGCGCTGCACGTCAAAAATCACTCCCGGAATCTCGGCGTAGTAGCCCAGTCCGGCAAACTCGCCCATCAGCGAGATGCCTGGCCCCGACGTCGACGTCATAGAGCGCGCTCCGGCCCAACCCGCGCCCAGCACCATGCCGATCGCCGCCAGCTCATCCTCGGCCTGCACCACGGCAAATGTTGCCTTGCCATCCGCAGTCACGCGAAACTTCTTCAGCAGATCTGTTGTCGCCTCAACCAGCGAAGTCGACGGAGTAATCGGATACCAGGCCACCACCGTAACGCCCGCAAACACCGCGCCCATGCCGCACGCCGCGTTGCCATCGATGATGATCTTGCCCTTGGTCTCGTTCATCCGCTCCAGGAAGTACGGATCCTGCTTGGTGAACGTGGCTTTCGCGTAATCAAATCCCGCTTGCACCGCCCCAAAGTTCAGTTCGAAGACCTTCGGCTTTTTTGAAAACTGTTTGCGCAGCCCGCTTTCCACCACCGCCAGATCGATCCCCAGCAACTGCGCCACCGTGCCCACGTACACCATGTTCTTGACCAGCTTGCGCAGCTTGGCTTCAGGGCAAATGGACACCGTAATCTTGTCGAACGGCACCGGATAGCAGACCACGTCGTCGCGGTACTGTTTAAGGTTCAGGTTTTCTTCATAAATCGCAGCGCCGTCCGGCTGCACGCTCATCATGTCTTCGCGCGCCGTCTCCGGATTCAGTGCCACCAGCACATCGATCTCGCGCTTGCGCGCCACGTAGCCGTCTTTGCTGGCGCGGATCGTGTACCACGTTGGCAGCCCGGCAATGTTCGAGGGGAACAGGTTCTTCCCGCTCACGGGAATGCCCATTCCAAAAATGCTCTTCAGCAGCACGCTGTTCGCGGACTGCGATCCTGATCCGTTGACTGTGGCTACGATGATGCTGAAGTCGTTGACGATGCGCGGACGCGCGATGCTTTCGCCCTGTTCTTGTCCCAGGGCAAGGTTTCCTGTCGCCATTTGGCGGGATTCCCTTCCAATAAATTCTCAAAACTCTACGGGTGCCGGCCGGCTTCTAAACTGTGCCAGCTCTCTTCGCCCCAATATGTGATTATAGTCACTTTCTTGTTCACACCGTCCCACGCAGCGCCACAATGGTAACCCCATCGCACACCGTCCGAAACGGACGTCTATCTGGGCCGAACCACCCAACAACCGCTTTGTTTTCATCGAGCCAGCGCAACAGCATCGGCTCCCGCCTTTCGCCGGGTTTGCAACAATATCCGCCTGGCTCAATTGCAAAAGCGCGAACCTCCACTTACGCAGCTAAGAGCTAATAGCGAATAGCTGTTTTTCCGCATCCCTCTTCCACCGCGCAATCAACACCGTCGCAATCACCACCAGCGCCAGCGTCAGCCCAATCCAGAGCCCGAATATCCCAAGCTTTAATCCAAAACAAAGAGAAAACCCGAGCGGCAATCCCAACACCCAATAGCCCACCAGGTTCGCCCACATCGGCGCGCTCGTCTCGCCGAGCCCCCGCAGCGCGCCCGTACTCACTGTTTGGATGCCGTCGAACACCTCGAATGCCGCCACAATCGCCAGCAGTCCCGGCCCCACCGCCAGCACTCTTGCGTCATTTGTATACAGCTCGATCAGCGGCCGCGGCCACACCAGCAGCGCCATCGCCGCCAGCAGCATAAAGCTCGTACCCAATCCCAGCGCCAGCCAACCGGCCCTTCTCGCCCGCGCCCGATCGCCCGCGCCCACCGCGTGTCCCACGCTCACCGCCGCCGCCGCTGAAATCCCCAGAGGCACCATGTACGTCACGCTCGCATAATTCAGCACAATCTGGTGCGTGGCCAGCGCCACAGGCGTCAGGTACCCTGCGCAAAACGTCGCCAGATTCCAAGCGCCCACCTCCAGCACAATCTGTCCCGCCGCCGGGGCACCCAACTTTACGAGCCGCTTCAGCCGCGCCGCCTGCGGTCCCGCCCAATGCTTAAACAGCGGATGCCCGCGCCTCCGCTCGTATCTCCACGCAAACCCCAGCAAGGCCGCCGCCATCGTCACGCGCGCAAACACCGTCGACAGCGCCGACCCTCTCACGCCCATCGCCGGCATGCCCAGCGAGCCGTAGATAAGCACCCAGTTCAGGAACCAGTTCACCAGGTTCGCTGCCACGTACGTCACGGTGATCACGCGCACCTGGCCCACGCCCTGCAAGTAGCGCCGCGACGCGCCATACAGCAGCAATGGCAGAGTGCCCCAAAGCAGCACTTGCATGTATCCGCTCGCTGGCGCCGCCACCTCTGCCGCAATGCCAAAGCGTCCAAAGAAAACGCTCACCAGCGCGATCCCAACCATAATGGGTACGGCCGCAATCGCCGCCAGGTACACGCCCTGCGCCAGCCATCTGTGGCACTCGTCGTGATCCTGGCGCCCATAGGACTGCGACACCAGCGTATCAAGCCCAAGCATCAATCCCATGCCAAACATGCTCGGCGTAAAGCACACGGCATTCCCCAGCGCCACGGCCCCAATCGCCGCCGGGCCCAGCCGACCCACCATCATGGTGTCGACTACGGTCATCAGCATCCAGCCCAGCTCGCTTAACACCACCGGCACGGCGAGCACCACCATCGCCCCCAGCTCCCGCCGCCACTCCGCTCGCGCCCCTGTTTGCTGCTCCAGACCCATCACTCCAATGTATCTGGCGTCTGCGCCGCCGAGCGCGCCAACCCCGAGTAGCGCCGGTTTCCAGACCGGCTGTCGTGCGGGTCTCCTGGCCCGCATTCACATTCCCGCGAGAGCAATTGCAGCGTTCTCGCTGGCCTTTGGAATGGTCGCGTCGGTGACCTCACCTCACGGCACATTTGTTCTTGCCGCTCGGACGGACCAACTCCAACCCAATCCGCCCGGTTTTGTATCAGGCCCCGGCTTGGCCGCTGCCGTAAAATCCGAAGCAGCTTCCAAGCGCGAAGGTTCGCCAATGCAAACTTCAAAGTATCCGGCACACGAAGCCATGAATCCGTTCTTTGAAGTGGTCATGAAGGGCCTGAGCGGATTTGTCGATGGCGACCATTATTTCGACACGTTTGCCCACGATGCAATCTTCGAGTCCCGTTATCAGTTCCCGGGCTGGCCTGCCATCATTAACGGACGCGCCAATCTCATCGCCAGCCTCGCAGGATACGGCAAAACCATCCGCGTTCATTCCGCTGATGCGCTCGTTGTGCATCGCAGCCAGGACCCCCGCGTCGTGATCCTCGAATACGAAGTGCATGGCACGATTCTCTCCACCGGCGCCCCTTACGAAAACCGGCTTATCTCTGTCGTCACGATTGAGAACCGGAAGATCGTCCATTGGAGAGACTACATGGACTCTCTGGCTGCCTGGACGGCTCTGAATCCAGCATCCTGATCGATTTCGCCGGCGGTGGTAATGCGGCTTACATCGTCGCGCCTTCTACGGCGTCACAATCATCTTCCCCACGCCGTCGCGATACTGGCTGGCGATTGTGAACGCCTCGTCGATGTGGGCGATGTCTCTGGAGTGCGTCAGCAGCGGGGCGAACCACGCGGCATGCGCGGCCAGCAGCTCCAGCGCATCTTCCGTCTCGTGGTTCGATCGCCGCACGTTGAAGAGCGTCAGCTCCTTGCGCCGCATGGTTGAGGCATCCACCCGTACATCCGTCGTTGTTGGAATCCCCGTCAACACCACGCGCCCTGCGTTGCGCGTGATCAGAGCCGCCTGGCCCGTCGTTTCAGGTCCAGCTGCGCAGTCAATCGCGCAGTCCACGCCGCGCTGCCCCGTAGCCCGCAGAATCTCTGCGACAGCTTCGCCGGGTTCGAGCACCACATCGGCGCCGATTCCGCGCGCCAGCTCGCGGCGGTGCGCCCGCGGCTCAACGGCCCAGACGCGCCCTGCCTGCGTTGCTCTGAGCGCAGCAATTGTTAGCAGCCCGATCGGCCCGGCGCCGATCACCGCCACGGTTTCGCCCGGCCTGATTTGTGCCAGGTGCAGCGAATGCATGGCAACCGCCATTGGCTCGGCCAATGCCGCTTCGCCGTACGACATGGCAGCGGGAATCGGCTGAAAATTCGCGACGGGCAAATTCACCAGCTCGCGGAAAAATCCCGGGTGACCTGGCGTGCTCAGGAAACGGATATTCGCGCACACGTTGTGTCGCCCGCTCCGGCAGAACTCGCAGTGGTAGCAATAAAGGGCCGGCTCAAGCGCGCCGCGATCGCCCACCGCGAGGCCCGTCACTCCGGCGCCCGCCTTCACAATCCTTCCCGCCGGCTCGTGTCCCAGCAGCATCGGATAGACATTAGCGCTGCCGCCCACCGAGCCCTCTGAGTAAGCGTGCAAGTCGGAGCCGCACACGCCGACCGCCTCAACCCTCACCTGCACTTCACCCGGCCCGGGATCGCCGATCTCCATCTCCGTCAGCCGGAATGTCAGTGGAGCCGTCAGTTCCGCAGCGCGCATTCGATCCTCTTCCCTTCTTCCCCAAACACGATACTGCATCCGCGGGCAGAAATAGAAGGCCACAGGAACCCGTGGCTTACACCACAAACATCGCAATGCCGGCTGCGAACATGGCGACGGTGGCGATGGCGACAACAATCCATCCCAGGCGCGAGCTCGGCTGGCCCTGCATCAGTTTCTTGTCGGCCGCCACGATCAGGATCGCGACCATGAGGAATGGCGCCAGCAATCCGTTGATGACCGCCGTCCAGAAGAGCGCCCTTACCGGATTGATCCCCATAAAGTTCAGCGCTACCCCCGCTCCTGTCGAACCCAGAATCAAAACGTAGAACCATCGCGCCCCCGTGAGTCTCTTGTTCAGGCCCTGTTGCCATCCCAGGGTCTCAGCGAATCCATATGCAGCCGATCCGGCGAGCGTCGGGATGGCAAGAAATCCGACTCCAACGAGACCGAGCGTAAACAAGGTTGCAGCGAAGTTGCCGGCAAACGGCCGCAGCGCCTCAGCCGCCTGTCGAGAGGTTTCGATATTCACGATGCCGTGCCGGTTAAGGGTGATCGCGGTGGTCAAGATGATAAAGAACATCACCAGATTCGAGAAAAACGCGCCAACGCCCACATCGATATTCCTGATTCCGAGTTCCCCTTGCGTGGCGCCCCTCCGCGAGGCGAGCGTGGTTTGGCCTGCCAGCTTCTCCTCCTCAACCTCCTGGCTGGCCTGCCAGAAAAACAGATAGGGGCTGATTGTGGTGCCGAGGATCGCCACCAGCGTCGCCCATTCGTTTTTGTTGTGCGGCATGGAGGCAACCAAGGTATTGCGCAGAACCTGGCCCCAGTCGGCTCCCACCACAAAGGCAGTGATGGGGTAGGCGGCCAGCACAAGTACCAGCCACTTTAATACGCTTGCGATCTGCCGATATTCGAGCCGGATCGTGGCCCACGATATCAAGAGAGCAAACACCACGACAAACCAGCGGGAATCGATCCGCGACAGCATTGAAGCTGCATCCGCCATGCCTGCCAGGTCCGCCGCAATATTAATTGTGTTTGCAATCAGAAGAGCGATAACGACTGCGAGTAACAGCCATTTGGGAAATCGCTGCTTGAGGTTTCCGGCCAGGCCCCGGCCCGTGACCTTGCCAATGCGGGCGCACATCATTTGCACCGCAGCCATCAGCGGCCATGTCAGCAATGCCGTCCACAGCAGCTTGGTTCCGAACTGCGCGCCGGCAATGGAATAGGTCGCAATTCCCGATGGGTCGTCATCGGCAGCGCCGGTGATGATCCCAGGCCCAAGCGACTTCAGCAGCGCGCGAATCCAACGAGATGGGGCAGAGGTCGGCAAAACAGATCGGTCGGCATTCCCTTCGGATCAAATGACTCAATTCAGCCTTGTGACTGCCCCTGACCTCGAACGGCGAATTCTCGGTGATCCTGCCCGCATTTCGTTGGATGCGTCCCGCCGCTTTCCTGACCTTGGCGCTCAATCGCTGGGTATTCACTCTCCCACCACCCCCGAAACGGCGTGTTCAATCTTCAGAGCGGCGCCACTTTCTTCACTTTAGTCGGGGGCATCAGCGGCGTCTGAGCAATAAGAGCCAGGCCCGCTTAGCGCCGGCACACGGGGCCGAATCAGCGTATGCATCTGGCGCGCCTGCCAATGCTGAGGCCAGTTCCATCCACATTCAGCCGTCCTCAGTCACGAAAAGCGCGCATGTGTGAGCCTGCACACCTCGACAAAGGATCCGGCCGTTTCTGTCACCAGAACCGCCCTGCAATATTCTTCAGCGATGAGTCTGCGGGCCTACAATTCATCGGGCCGCCTCCGGGGGTTTCGCAATCCCTCGTCAGCCGGACCCGTTCCCGTCAATAGGAAAATGTAAAGTCGTAGGCCTCATTCTCGGGATGGTAAATCGCGTCAAACCGCTTGGGATACCGCACATTCGGCGTTGGCTCGATCTCCGGAATCGGCAGCGAAAACGAGTGCTTCTCCATCAGCAGCGCCTTGGTGATCATCGGCTCAATGAAAATCGGTTTTCCGCCGTAGTAGCCCACCATCAACGAGCTCGTCCAT
>Ga0335085_10004360_pt1 | contig 23572 bp, 23 predicted proteins | sample Lox_Sample_45_FD_206712 | JGI IMG/M metagenome (GOLD analysis project Ga0335085, IMG submission 206712) | Soil microbial communities from Loxahatchee National Wildlife Refuge, Florida, United States - Lox_Sample_4.5 | ecosystem: Environmental > Terrestrial > Soil > Wetlands | place: USA...
CTCCGCCGCGGTCGCCGCCTCGACCATGCGGTAGCCGTGGCCTTCCAGGCCGTGCTTCAGGAACCGGCGGATTTGCGGCTCGTCGTCGACGACGAGGATCGTCGCGCGGGCGTCACTCATCGCCCGGCTCCTCCGCCTCCTGGCCGGCGGTAAACGGGAGCCGGATCCGGACGCGGGCGCCTTGCCCGGGGCCGGCGCTTTCCACCGCGACGGTCCCGCCGTTTGCCTCGACGAAGGCGCGGCAGATGGCGAGTCCCAGGCCGCTGCCCGCCGCGGGCCGCCCGTCGCGCGAGCCGCCCCGGTAGAACACATCGAACACGCGCTCGAGCTCGGCGACCGGGATGCCGCGGCCGCGATCCGCGATCTCGAGGACGACCGCGCCGTCGCCCGCCGCGGCGTCGACCGTGATCGCCGACCCCGGGGGCGAGTACTTGGCCGCGTTGTCGAGCACGTTCGCCAGCGCGTGCTCCATCAGGAACAGGTCGAGCCTCAGCATCGGCAGGTCGGCGGGCAGCGACAGCCGCACGGGCCTGTCCGCGAGCGCCTTCGACTTGCGCCTCAAGGCCGCGTTGACGATGTCGGCGAGCTCGACGAGCTCGAGCCGCGGCGCGAGCTGGCCGGCGCGCACGCGGGTGAAATCGAGCACGCCCTCGATCGTGCCCGACAGGCGCTCGGCCTCCTCGCGGACCGTCGCGACCAGCTCGCGGCGCGCGTTCGGGTCGCCCTGCCCGCCGAGCGACTCGAGCGCGGTCGCCGATCCGAGGATCGAGGCGAGCGGAGTCTGCAAGTCGTGCGAAATCGAGGCGAGCAGCGCCTCGCGCAGCGCCTCGCCCTGCGCCTTCACGCGCGCCTCGGCGATCTCGCGCGCCTGCCGGCGCATGCCCGAGGCGAGCCAGCCGGTGAGCGCCGCGACCACGACGAAGACCGCGAGGTCGGCGAAGTCGTGCGGGTCGGCGACCTGGAAGCTGTAGATCGGCGTGTAGAACAGGTAGCTGCCCGCGGCGACGCTGAGCAGCGCCGCGAACAGCGACGGCCCCATGCCCCAGAACGCCGCGCAGGTCACCACCGCGGCGAGCAGGAGCACCGAGACGTGCGGCAGCGGCGCCACGCGCGCCAGCGTGTGGCCGGCGGCGCCGACCGCCGCGACCACGAGCGCGCTCTTGAGGTACGGAACGAGGTTCATACCGCGGAGTATCGCCTTGCGGCCCGGGCCGATCGTCAGCCGTCGTGCAGGCCGAGAATCGACTCCAGCACGGCGCGCTTGCGCGGGCGCAGCGGCGGATTGCCCGGCTCGCGCGCGACGACGACCCGTCGCAGGTCGAGCACGAGCACGCTCATCGGCAGGCCCTGCGCGCGCAGGCGCGCGTACAGCGGGGGCTGCATGACGGCGTAGGCCTGGCCCTGCGCGGTCCAGAGGCGGCGGAACTCCTCGAGCGAGCCGACGTACTTGTCGGGCTCCGCGGCGATGCCCGGCGCGAGCTCCCCCTTGTAGGCCACCAACGTGAGCGTCCGGCCGAGATAGAACGCGAGACTGTCGTCGAAATAGCCGACGCTGTAGAAGGGCGGGTCGGGCGAGAAGTCCGTTTCCTCGCCCAGCAGCCGCTCGGCGAAGGCCTCGCTCGAATACTGCGTGTCCACCTCGTGCAGCCCCACCGTGATGACCTGCGTGCCCGCGAGGCTGGCGAAGGCGAGCGCGAGCGCCGGCCCCACGCCCGGCGTACCGCGCAGCACCCAGGCGATGAATCCGCCCGTGACCAGCGCGAAGGCCCCGAGCGCCAGCCAGGGCAGGTAGTCGATGGCGATGTCGCCCAGCACCTCGGCGCGCACGAGCGCCGGCACGCCGAACGCAAGCGCGGCCGCGCCGCAAAAAGCGAGGAGCAGCCCGGGGCGCGATGCGTCGAGCGCGCCGCGGCGCGCGACGTCGCGGCCGATGAGCAGCGCGATCGCGGGCATCGCGGGAATGATGTAGCCCGGAAGCTTCGAGGCCGACGCGCTGAAGAACACGAGGATCGTTCCCGCCCACACGAGCAGGAACCGGTCGATGTCGAACGCCCGGTCCGGCGCCCGCGCGGGCAGGCGCCGCAGCACCCCGGGCAGCAGCGCCACCCAGGGGATCAGCGCGATCGCCAGGATCGCGGTGAAGTACCACCACGCGCCCGGGCGGTGGTGCTCGGGCAGCAGGTAGCGAGCGAAGTGCTCGTTCAAGATGTAGATGCGGAAGAACTCCGGATTGCGCCATTGCGCGAGCACGTGCCACGGCAGCGCGATGAGCAGGAACACGCCCGCGCCGCGCGCCCACTCGAGCCGTCGCCAGAGCGCCCAGTCGCGCTGCAGGACCACGTAGGCGGACAGCGCGAGGCCGGGAAGCACAAGCCCGACCAGGCCCTTGGCGAGCACGGCGAGCGCCATCGACGCCCACGCCGCCAGCATCCATCGCCTCGCGTCGCGCGAGCCCGGCGGCGCGTGCTGCGACAAGAGGAAGCAGCACATCGCGGCGCAGAAGAAGCAGCTGAGGCCCATGTCGAGCGTCAGGATCTGGCCCGCAAGGAAGTAGCCCACCGAGCTCGCGAGGACGAGCCCCGCGATCGGACCCGCCCCCGGCGGCCCGAGGCGCCGCCCCGCAAGCGCGAGAACGAGGATGCCGAGGAAGCCCGTGACGGCCGGCCAGAGACGCGCCGTCCACTCGTCGCGGCCGAATGCCGCGAACGCGGCCGCCGTGGCCCAATATTGCAGCGGCGGCTTCTCGAAGTACTTCAACCCGTTCAGGCGCGGCGTCACCCAGTCGCCGCTGGCGAGCATCTCGCGCGGGATTTCCGCGTACCGGCCCTCGTCGGGCTGGAACAGGCCGCGCCATTCGAGACCGCCGAACCAGAGCGCGGCCAGCGCGGCCAGCGCCAGCGCCCACACGAGCCGCGCGCGCGCGGCGGAGCGGTTCACTCGCGGACTCGGGCGATCTTCTTCACGTCCGGCAGCCGCCGCAGCGCGCGCACGACGCGCGCGAGGTGCTGGCGGTTGGAGACCTCGACGACGAGCAGCATGTTGGTGTAGACCGCGCGGTCCTCCTCCATGCTGATCGAGTCGATGTTGGAGCCGGCCTCCGCGATCTCGGAGGCGACCTTGGCGAGCACGCCGCGCTGGTTGGCGACCATCACCTTGACCGCGGCCTGGTACAGGCGTCCGCCCGCGGGATCCCATTCGACGTCGAGCCATTGCTCGGGCTCGTTCCTCCTCGAGCGCTCGATCGCGCGGCATTCCGCGTTGTGCACGACGAGCCCCTGGCCCTTCTTCATGGAGCCGACGATGGCGTCGCCGGGGATCGGGCGGCAGCAGGTGGCGAGCTGCACGGCCATGCCTTCGGTGCCGCGGATCACGACCTGCGCGGCCTTGCCCTTGGCCTCGGGCGCGCCCTCGGCGCCCTTCAGCAGCCGGCGCGCGACCACGGCCGGCAGCTGCTTGCCCAGCCCGATGTCGGCGAGCAGCTCGCGGCGCGTGCGCCCGACGGTCTCGCGGATCGCGCGCTCCCAGCTCGTCTCGTCGATGTCGGCGAGCGACGCGCCCGCGGCCCTCAGCGCCTGCTCGAGCAGCCGCTCGCCGAGCGCCGCGGATTCGTCGTACTGCATCGTCTTCAGGAAATGCCGGATGTTGGCGCGCGCCTTGCCCGTGCGCACATACTGCAGCCAGGCGGGGTTCGGCTTGGCATGGCTCGCCGTGATGATCTCTACGCGATCGCCGTTCCTGAGCTCGGTGCGCAGCGGCACGAGCTCGCCGTTCACCTTCGCGGCCACGCAGCGGTTGCCGATGTCGGTGTGCACGAGGTAGGCGAAGTCGACCGCGGTCGCGCCGCGCGGCAGCGACAGGATCCGCCCCTTGGGCGTGAAGACGTAGACCTCGTCGGGAAACAGGTCCACCTTCACGTGCTCGAGGAACTCGTGCGGGTCGCGCGACTGGTTCTGGATCTCGAGCAGCGATTGCAGCCACTGGTGCGTCTTCTGCTGCAGCTCCGAGAGCGACTCGCCCTTGTCCTTGTACATCCAGTGCGAGGCGACGCCGGCCTCGGCGAGCCGGTGCATGCGCTCGGTGCGGATCTGCACCTCGAGCGGCACGCCGTACGGGCCGATCAGCGCCGTGTGCAGCGACTGGTAGCCGTTCGCCTTCGGGATCGCGATGTAGTCCTTGAACTTGCCGGGCACGGGCTTGTACAGCGCGTGCAGCGCGCCGAGCGCGAGGTAGCAGGTCGGCTCGTCCTTCACCACCACGCGCAGGCCGTAGATGTCGTGCACCTCGGAGAACGACAGGTGCTTCTCGATCATCTTGCGGTAGATCGAGAAGATGTGCTTCTCGCGCCCGCTCACGGTCGCGGCGATGCGCGCCTCGGCGAGCCGGGCGTTGACCGCGGCCTCGATCTTGCTGACCACCTCGCGGCGGTTGCCGCGCGCGGCCTTGGTCGCCTTCGCCAGCGTGCGGTAGCGCAGCGGGTACAGGTGCGAGAACGCGAGCTCCTGCAGCTCGTGGAACAGCGTGTTCAGGCCGAGCCGGTTCGCGATCGGCGCGTAGATCTCCATGGTCTCGCGCGCCACGCGCCGGCGCTTGGCCGGCGGCACGGCATCGAGCGTGCGCATGTTGTGCAGCCGGTCGGCGAGCTTGATCAGGATGACGCGCACGTCGCGCGCCATCGCGAGCAGCATCTTGCGGAAGTTCTCGGCCTGCGCGTCCTCGGCGGACTGGAACTCGATCTTGTCGAGCTTCGAGAGCCCGTCGACGAGCTCGGCGACCGGCGGGCCGAACGTGTCGGAGATCTCGGCCTTGGTGACCGAGGTGTCCTCCATGACGTCGTGCAGCAGGGCGGCCACCAGTGCCTGCCCGTCGAGGTGCCACGCGGCCAGGATCTCGGCGACCGCGAGCGGATGGGAGATGTAGGGGTCGCCGGACTGGCGCTTTTGCCCGGCGTGCGCGGCCTCGGAGAAGCGGTAGGCGTCCGCGAGCCGCGCGATGTCCGCCTTCTTCAGGTACCCGAAGCGGCTGGCGTCGAGGGTCTGGACGGCGGCCATGCGCAGAGGTTACCGCAGCGCCGCCCCCGTCGGCGCACCCGCGAAGATCAGGCGCCGGGCGGCGTCGGCGCGGCCGGGTTGCGCTTGAGCACTTCGGTGCCGACCTTGCCGGCGGCGATCTCGCGCAGCGCGATCACGGTCGCCTTGTCGCGGTTGGGCTCCAGCAGCGGCGAGGCGCCGGCGCCCAGCTGGCGCGCGCGATAGGTGGCCGCGAGCGTGAGCTGGAAGCGGTTGGGGATTCTGTGCAGGCAGTCGTCGACGGTGATGCGGGCCATGGTCAGCGTTCCGATCTGAAAATTTCGGGGTGGCGCGCCAGCTGCCGTGCGGTCACGGCGCGCTCGGCGCGGACGATCCCCTGCAGGTCGCGCAGGGCATCGTCGAAGTCATTGTTAATTATAGCGTATTTGAACTCCGTTGCGTGCATCATTTCCTCGGCGGCGTTCTCCAGCCGCCGGCGGATGACGGCGTCGGTGTCCTGGGCACGCTTGCGCAGCCGGCGCTCGAGCTCGGCCATGGACGGGGGCAGGATGAACACGCCGATCGTGTCCGGGTGCAGCCGCCGGACCTGCTCGGCGCCCTGCCAGTCGATCTCGAGCACGAGATCGCGCCCCGCGGCGCGCGCCCGGTCGATCACCGTCTGCGAGGTCCCGTAGCGGTGACCGTGCACCTCGGCGCTTTCGAGGAACTCGCCCCGCTCGAGCATCGCCTCGAAGGTCGCGGCGTCGACGAAGTGGTACTCGCGGCCGTTCTGCTCGCCGGGCCGCGGCGCGCGCGTGGTGTAGGACACCGAGAGGCTCACCCCGGCGTCGGCCGCGAGCAGCGCGCGGATCAGCGAGGACTTGCCCGCGCCCGACGGCGCGGTGACCACGAACAGCAGGCCCGTCATTCGATGTTCTGCACCTGCTCGCGCACCTGCTCGATGGCGAGCTTCAACTCGAGCGCGCAGTCGGCGATCTCGCGCGTGGCCGCCTTGGAGGCGAGCGTGTTCGCTTCGCGGTTGAGCTCCTGGGCGAGGAAGTCCAGGCGCTTGCCCGCCGCGCCGCCGGCGCCGATCACGCGCTCGACCTCGCCGAGGTGCGCCTCGAGCCGCTGCAGCTCCTCGGCGACGTCGGTCTTGACCGCGAACACGGCGAGCTCCGCGCGCGCTCGCTCGTCGGCGGCGCCGGGGCCCAGCGCCTCGCGCAGCCGCTCGGCGAGCCGCGCCTGGTAAGCGGCGTTTGCTTCGGGCACCCGCGGCGCGACGGCCGCGAGGCGCGCGCGCATCGACGCGACGCGCTCGGCGAGCGCGGCGGCGAGCTTGGCCCCTTCGCGCGCGCGCGCCGCGCACAGCTCCTCGACCGCGCGCGCGGCGAGATCGGAGACGCGCGCGCGCAGCTCGGTGTCGTCGAGCGCCGGTTCGCGCAGCACGCCCGGCCAGCGCAGCACCTCCGCCACCGAGAGCGGCGCCGCTTGCGGGAACGCGCGCCGCGCCGCCGCCTCGAGCGCGCGCAGCGACTCGAGCGCGCGCTCGTCGAGCGCCTGCGAGGCGGGCGCGCCCGAGCCGAGCGCGAGCCGCCCGTCGACCTTGCCGCGCGTCACGCGCGCCGTGATCGCCTCGCGCAGCAGCGGCTCGCAGGCGCGCAGCTCGTCGGGAACGCGCAGCTGCAGGTCGAGGAAGCGCGAGTTCACCGAGCGCAGCTCGATCGTGAGCGCGCCGCGCGGATGCTCGGCGGAGGCGAGCGCATAGCCGGTCATGCTGTGAATCAAGGGAATCGATCGCAGGAAGGCGCGCGATGTGATGCGGGTATCATAGGGGAGATGTCCGCACAAGCCAACCAGCCGCTGCCGGAAGGCTTCGAGCTGGGCGGCTACCGCATCTTGCGCGTGCTGGCGCACGGCGGATTCTCGATCGTCTACCTCGCGCACGACGAGAAGGACACGCCGGTCGCGATCAAGGAATACCTGCCGGCGACGCTCGCGCTGCGCACCGCGGGCGGCCCGGTGCCGGTCGTGCCCGAGGCGCACGCGGCGGCGTTCCGCTACGGGCTGAAGTGCTTCTTCGAGGAGGGGCGCGCGCTCGCGTCGCTGCAGCACCCGAACGTCGTGCGCGTGCTGAACTTCTTTCGCGCCAACGAGACCGTCTACCTCGTCATGCGCTACGAGCGCGGCCGCACGCTGCAGGAGCACATCCACCGCCGCCGCGGCGCGCTGCAGGAGGAGTGGATCCGCAGCACGTTCGCGAGCCTGCTGAACGGCCTGCGCGAGGTGCATTCCAACAAGCTGCTGCACCTCGACATCAAGCCCGGCAACGTCTACCTGCGCGGCGACGGCACGCCGCTGCTGATCGATTTCGGCGCCGCGCGCACGATGCTCGCGGGCGAGGCGCCGGCGCTGCCGCCCATGTATACCCCGGGCTTCGCCTCGCCCGAGCACCATGCCGACCGCTCCAAGCTCGGGCCCTGGAGCGACATCTATTCGGTCGGCGCGACGCTGTACGCCTGCCTGACCGCCGAGGCGCCGCCCGCGGCCGAGCAGCGCATGGAAAAGGATCGCTTCGTCACCGCGCGGCGCGCCGGCGCCGGCAAGTTCTCGCCCGAGCTGCTCGACACGGTGGACTGGTGCCTGCGCATGGACCACCTGGAGCGCCCGCAAAGCGTCTTCGCGCTGCAGAAGGCGCTTACCGGCGAGAAGCCGCCGGAGTTCCGCGGCGAGCCGGCGATGATGGAGCTGCTGAAGGGGGCGCTCGCGCGCCTAGCGCGCCGATGAAGTGCGCGATCGCCCAGGAAACGCATGTCGGCCAGCGGGCCTACAACCAGGACCGCGTCGGCCACTGGCGCACGGAAGGCGCGATCCTGCTCGTGCTGTGCGACGGCATGGGCGGGCACGCCCACGGCGACGTGGCGGCCGAGCTCACGATGCGCCATATCGCGGCGGCGTTTCGGCGCGACGCGCGCCCGAAGCTGCCGGATCCGGACCTGTTCCTGTTTCGCGCGGTGGGGCGCTCGCACCCCATGCTGCTGAGGGAGGCGCAGGCGCTGGGCCTGCCCGACACGCCGCGCACCACGGCGGTGGCCTGCGTCATCCAGGACGGGCGCGCGCACTGGACGCACGTCGGCGATTCGCGCCTCTATGTTCTGCGGCGGGGTGAGGTGCTCGTGCGCACGCGCGACCACACGTTCGTGCAGCAGCTCGTGGACGACGGCCTCATCGGCCCCGACGACGCCGGCACGCACCCCGAGCGCAACCGGCTGCTGCAGTGCCTGGGCGGCGCGCAGCCGCCGCGGCTGCAGCCGACCGCGCACGTGCGCCTGGAGCGCGACGACGTCCTGCTGCTCTGCAGCGACGGGCTGTGGGGGCCGCTGAGCGAGCCGCAGATCGTCGCCGGCCTCGCGCCCGATCGCCTGGCCGAGAGCCTCGCGGCGCTCGCGCAGCAGGCGCTGGCGGTGGCGGCGCCCGAGAGCGACAACGTCTCGGCGCTCGCGCTCGCCTGGGGCGAGGACGCGGTGCCGTTCCGCGACGAGGCGCCGCGCGCGGTGCCGGCCGGGGAAGCGAGCACGCAGGCGCAGGACTTCGGCCAGACCGACCCGGACTTCCTGCGCATGACCGACGCGGACATCGAGCGCGCGATCGCCGAGATCAAGGAAGCGCTCAAGCGGCACAATAGCGGCCGATGACGCGCGCTGCCGGACGACGCCCCGACGAGCTGCGGCCCGTGCGCCTGACGCGCGGCTACACGCGCCACGCGGAGGGCTCGGTGCTGGTGGAGTTCGGCGACACGCGGGTGCTGTGCACCGCGAGCGTCGAGGCGCGCGTCCCGCCGTTCCTGCGCGACCGCGGGCGCGGCTGGCTGACCGCGGAGTACGGCATGCTTCCCCGCGCGACGCACACGCGCGGCGAGCGCGAGGCCGCGCGCGGGCGGCAGTCGGGCCGCACGCAGGAGATCCAGCGCCTGATCGGCCGCGCATTGCGCGCGGTCGTGGACCTCGCGGCGATCGGCGAGCGCACGCTGCAGCTCGACTGCGACGTGCTGCAGGCCGACGGCGGCACGCGCACTGCCTCGATCACCGGCGCGTTCGTCGCCGTGCACGACGCGCTGGCGTGGATGGTGCGCGAGGGCATGATCGCGACGGTGCCGGTGCGGGACCTGGTCGCCGCGGTCTCCGTCGGCATGAAGGACGGCGTGGCGCTGCTCGACCTCGACTACGGCGAGGACTCGTCCTGCGACACCGACATGAACGTGGTGATGACCGGCGCCGGACGCTATGTCGAAGTTCAGGGCACGGCCGAAGGCGCGCCCTTCGCACGCGCGGAGCTCGACGCGCTGGTCGAGCTCGCCGGGCGCGGCGTCGCCGAGCTCGTCGCCCACCAGAAGCGCGCGCTCGGGCTATGAAGCTGGTTCTGGCGTCGAACAATCCCGGGAAGCTCCGCGAAATGCGCGCGCTGCTCGCGCCGCTCGGCCGCGACATCGTCGCGCAGGGCGAGCTGGGCATCGCGGAGGCCGACGAGCCGCACGACACGTTCGTCGAGAACGCGCTCGCCAAGGCGCGCCATGCGAGCCGCGAAAGCGGCCTGCCGGCCATCGCCGACGACTCGGGCCTGTGCGTGCCCGCGCTCGGCGGCGCGCCGGGCGTGCATTCCGCGTACTACGCCGGACGCGCGGGGGGTCGCGACACGAGGGATGCAAGGAACAACGCGAAGCTCCTCGCCGTGCTGGGCGAGGACCGGCGCGCGCACTATCGCTGCGTGATGGTGTTCGTGCGCGCCGGCGACGATCCGGCGCCGCTCGTGGCGGAAGGCGAGTGGCACGGCAGCATCGCGAGCGCGCCGCGCGGCGCAAACGGCTTCGGCTACGACCCGCTGTTCGAAGTGCCGGGCCGCGGCCTCACCGCGGCCGAGCTCGGCGAAGACGAGAAGAACCGGCTGAGCCATCGCGCGCAGGCAGCCGCGCGCCTCGCCGCGCTGCTGCGATGAGCGCCGTGCTGCGCGCGCCGGGCGAAGTGCGCTTCGCGGCGCTGCCGCCGCTTGCGCTGTACGCGCACCTGCCCTGGTGCGTGCGCAAGTGCCCGTACTGCGACTTCAACTCGCACGAGCGCGCGGGTGCGCTCCCGGAGGCCGAGTACGTCGCGGCGCTCGTCGCCGACCTCGAGGCGCTGCTGCCCTCGATCTGGGGCCGGCGCGTCGTGAGCGTGTTCATCGGCGGCGGCACGCCGAGCCTGTTTTCGCCGGACTCGATCGATGCGTTCCTCGCCGCGGTGCGCGCGCGCGTCGCGCTCGCGCCGGACGCCGAGGTGACGATGGAAGCCAATCCCGGCACCGCGGAGGCCGGGCGCTTTCGCGGTTTTCGCGCGGCGGGCGTGAACCGGCTCTCGCTCGGAGTGCAGAGCTTCGATGACGCGAAGCTGAAGGCGCTCGGTCGGATCCATTCGGCCGACGAGGCGCGGCGCGCGATCGAGATGGCGCAGGCCGCGTTCGACAACGTCAACCTCGACCTCATGTACGGGCTGCCCGGGCAGACGCGCCGGGAAGCGAAGGCGGACATCGACGAGGCCGCGCGCTGGGGCACGACACACCTGTCGGCCTACCAGCTCACGATCGAGCCGAACACCGTCTTCTACAGCAAGCCTCCCGCGCTGCCCGCGCACGATGCCGCCGCCGACATGCAGCTCGCCGTGGAGGAGGCGCTGGGCGGCGCGGGTTTCGAGCACTACGAGACCTCGGCCTTCGCGCGGCCGGGCCGGGGCTGCCGCCACAACCTCAACTACTGGGAATTCGGCGACTACCTGGGCCTGGGCGCCGGGGCCCACGGCAAGATCTCGTTTCAAGATCGTGTGACCCGGCACGAGCGCCCGAAGCCGCCGCGCGAGTACCTGTCGCATGCCGGCGCGGCGAAGGAGACGACCGTTGCGCCCAAGGACCTGCCGTTCGAGTTCATGCTGAACGCGCTGCGGCTGGTCGAGGGCGTGCCGGCTGAATATTTCGAGCTGCGCACCGGCCTTCCGCGCGCAGTCGTGTCGACTCGCCTCGCGCAGGCGGAGGCGCAGGGCCTTCTCGAGTCCGATGCGCGGCGCATTCGGCCCACGCGTCGCGGCCGGCTGTTCCTGAACGATCTGCTGCAACGCTTCCTGTAGGACAATACCCGCTCGCACGAACTCGGCCCAAGGAGGACGCCATGAAAGCTTCCACCCGCTGGACGATCGTCATCGTCGTACTCGTGCTCATCGCGTTTCTGCTGTGGCTCTGGCTGCGGCGCGAGGAGCCCAAGCCGCCGGTCGCAGCACCGGTCGTCACGCAGCCCGGGCCCAAGCCCGAGCCGGCGCCTGAACCGAAGCCGGAGCCGAAGCCCGAGCCCGTGGTGCTCGAGCCGCTCGCCGCGACGGTGCTCTTTGACTTCAACCGGGCCGAGATTCGGCCGAGCGAAGTGACCGCGCTCGACGATCTCGCCGCCAAGCTCAAGGCCCGCCCCGGGGAAGGCGTCGAGATCGCGGGATACGCCGATCGCATCGGCAGCGCGAAGTACAACGTCGCGCTCTCGAAGCGGCGCGCCGCGGCGGTACGCGACTACCTGGTCGGCAAGGGCGTGCAGGCCGGCGCGTACGGGCTGAGCGCGATGGGCGAGGCCGATCCGGCGACCGGGGACCAGTGCAAGGGGCTCGGCGCCGAAAAGCATACCAACCGCAAGCTCATCGCGTGCCTGCAGCCGGACCGGCGCGTGGAGCTGAAGACCGCGCCCAGGCCCTAGCCGCGCCGGCGAAAGCACAGGTCGCGCACCGGGTGGCCGAGCCGCAGGCCGCGCTGCTCGAACTTCGTCTCGGGACGCGTGCGCGGCCGCGGCGAGGGCTCGAGCAGCGGCTCGGCCCGCAGGACTTCGTCGATCTGCGCCGCATACTCGGGCCAGTCGGTGGCCGCGTGCAGGTGGCCGCCCGGCGCGAGGCGACTCGCCGCGAGCGCGGCGAACGCGGGCTGCACGAGGCGGCGCTTGTGGTGGCGCTTCTTCGGCCAGGGGTCGGGAAAGAAGAGGTGGATGCCCGCGAGGCTCGCCTCCGGAATCATGTCGCGCAGCACCTCGACCGCGTCGTGCCGGATCACGCGCAGGTTCTTCAGGCCTTCGCGGTCGATGCGCTGCAGGAGGCTGCCGACGCCGGGCCCGTGCACCTCGACGGCGAGATAGTCGACGCCGGGATTCGCGGCCGCGATCTGCGCGGTGGTCTCGCCCATGCCGGAGCCGATCTCGAGCACCACCGGCGAATGGCGGCCGAACGCGTCCTCGAACCGCAGCGCCGACGGCCGGTATTCGATTGCCCAGGCGGGCGAGAGCGCCTGCAGCGCGCGTTGCTGCGCCGGCGTCGTCCTGCCCTGGCGCAGCACGTAGCTGCGGATGCCGCGCTTCAAGCCGCCTTGCTGCGGGAAGGCGAGATCGTCCCTTCGACGGGCGAGGAGGGCGCCGCCGAGTAGAGCTTCTTCGGCATGCGCCCGGCGAGGAAGGCCTCGCGCCCGGCCTCGACGGCCTTCTTCATCGCGCGCGCCATCATGATCGGGTCCTTCGCCGCGGCCACCGCAGTGTTCATCAGCACGCCGTCGCAGCCGAGCTCCATCGCGATCGCCGCATCCGAGGCGGTGCCCACGCCCGCGTCGACGATGACCGGCACGTTCACCGCGTCGCGCACGAGCTGCACCTGCCACGGGTTGAGGATGCCCATGCCCGAGCCGATGAGCGAGGCGAGCGGCATGATCGCGACGCACCCGGCGTCCTGCAGCATCTTCGCCTGGATCGGGTCGTCGGAGCAGTACACCATGACCTTGAAGCCTTCCTTCACCAGCTGCTGCGCGGCCTTCAGGGTCTCCGGCATGTTCGGATACAGCGTGTGCGGATCGCCCAGCACCTCGAGCTTCACGAGCGCGTGCCCGTCGAGGAGCTCGCGCGCCAGGCGCAGCGTCCGCACGGCGTCCTCGGCGTTGTAGCAGCCCGCGGTGTTGGGAAGATACGTGTACTTCGACGGCGGCAGCGCCTCGAGCAGGCTCGGCTCGCCGGAGTTCTGTCCGATGTTCGTGCGCCGGATGGCCACGGTCACGATCTCCGCGCCCGAGGCGTCCACCGCGGCGCGCGTCTGCGCGAAGTCGCGGTACTTGCCGGTGCCGATCAGCAGCCGCGAGCCGTAGGCCTGGCCGGCGACGACCAGCCGCTCGCTCATCCGCCCCCCACCGCGGCGACGATCTCCAGGCGGTCGCCGTCGGCGATCCGCGTGGAGGCATGCGCGCTCTTCGGGACGATCTCGCCGTTGCGCTCGACGGCGACGCGCCGGCCCGCCGGCGCGAGTTCCCGCAGCAGCTCCGCGAGCATCGGCGCGCGATCGAAGCGCCTCGCCGACCCGTTCACAATCACTTGAATCATAGAGGGAATGATACACTTCGACGCCGCTCGCGGGTGTCGTCTAATGGCAAGACAACAGCTTCCCAAGCTGTGAACGTGGGTTCGATTCCCATCACCCGCTCCAGGCCGCCGCGGCCGAGGGGCTGCGCTCCGTGCGCCTCCGGCGGCAGCGGCGGGCGTAAACTACGGGCCGTAATTGCATCGCAACAACTTCAATTCGATCCGTTCCCTAAGAGAGGAGACCCGCTTCATGCAGCGCAGATCATTCCTGAAGAAGGCAGGCGTCGGCCTGGCAGCCGGCGCGAGCGCGGTTGCCGCGCCCGCGATCGCCCAGTCCAACCCGAAAATCCAGTGGCGCTTGGCGGCGAGCTGGCCCAAGAGTCTCGACACGCTGTTTGGCGGCGCGGACCTGGTCGCCAGGCGCGTTTCCGAGATCACCGACGGCAACTTCCAGATCCGCACGTTCGCCGCGGGCGAGATCGTCCCTGCGCTGCAGGTGCTCGACGCGGTACAGGCGGGCACGGTCGAGCTTGGCCACACCGCACCGTACTACTACGCGGGCAAGGACGCTGCGTTCGCGCTCGCCACGGCGGTGCCGTTCGGGCTGAACACGCGCCAGCAGAACGCGTGGTGGTACCACGGCGGCGGCAAGGAGGCGATGGCGCCGCTGTTCAAGGACTATGGCTGCGTCGCGCTTTACGCCGGCAACACGGGCGGGCAGATGGGCGGCTGGTGGCGCAAGGAGATCAAGTCGCTGAAGGATGTCCAGGGCGTGAAGTTCCGCATCGGCGGCCTGATCGCGGGCGAAGTCTGCAAGAAGCTCGGCATCGTGCCGCAGTCGCTCGGCGGGCCGGACATCTACCCCGCGCTCGAGAAAGGTGCGATCGACGCCGCGGAGTGGGTCGGGCCCTACGACGACGAGAAGCTCGGTTTCAACAAGGTGGCCAATTTCTACTGCTACCCGGGCTGGTGGGAGCCGGGCCCGGCGCTGGTCACGCTCGTCAACGAGAAGAAATGGAACGAGCTGCCCAAGGCTTACCAGTCGGCGCTCGAGGCGGCGTGCGGCGAGGCGAACGTCTGGATGCCGGCGAAGTACGACGAGGTCAACGTCGCGGCGCTGAAGCGCCTGATCGGCGGCGGCACCAAGCTGCGGCCGTTCCCGCGCGACCTGATGAATGCCGCGTCGAAGACCGCGTTCCAGCTTTACGAGGGCGAGCTCATGCAGAAGAGCGCGCACTGGAAGCGAATCTATCCGGACTGGAAGAAGTTCCGCGCCGACTCGAACTCCTGGTTCCTGATCGACGAGAACACGGACGACAACTTCCGGCTCCGCGTCAAGGGCTGAGCGCGGGCCGGACCGCGCGAAAAAAGCCCCGCCTCGGCGGGGCTTTTTGTTGTCGGCGCCCCGGCCGCTACTTGCCCTGGCCCGGCTGCGGCTTCTCGGGCTCGGGTGGGTTGTCCGGTACCATGAAGCCGGGGCCCTGCAGTTCCTGCTTCTCGTAGTCCGGGGTCGGCGCCTCAATCTTGATTTTCGACGGATCGAAGTCCGCCTTCTCGAGGTTGCCCGTCACCAGCTGCGGCCAGGCGATCACGATGGCGACCATGATCACCTGGATGACGACGAAGGGCACCGCGCCCCAGTAGATCTGCCCCGTCGTGATCGGCGCGAGCGTCTTCTTGGTGATCTTGTCGACGTACTCCTTGGCCGGCGCGACGCTGCGCAGGTAGAACAGCGCGTAGCCGAACGGCGGGTGCATGAACGAGGTCTGCATGTTCACGCCGAGCAGCACGCCAAACCAGATCAGGTCGATGCCGAGCTTGTCGGCGACCGGCCCGAGCAGCGGCACGATGATGAACGCGAGCTCGAAGAAGTCGAGGAAGAACGCGAGGAAGAACGTCACCGCGTTGACAACGATCAGGAAGCCGACGTGGCCCCCGGGCAGGCTGGTCAGCAGGTGCTCGATCCACAGGTCGCCGTTGACGCCGCGGAACGTGAGGCTGAACACGGTCGAGCCGACCAGGATGAAGATCACGAACGTCGTCAGCTTGGCCGTGGAGTTCATCGCCTGGCGCAGCAGCGACCAGGTCAGTCGCCGGTTGATCAGCGCGAGCGCGAGCGCCCCGGTCGCGCCCATCGCGCCGCCTTCGGTCGGCGTCGCGACGCCGAGGAAGATCGTGCCCAGCACGAGGAAGATCAGCGCGAGCGGCGGGATCAGGACGAACACCACGCGGGCGAGGAGCTTCCATCCGCGAAGCAGCCGCGCCTCGGGCGGCAGCGCGGGCGCCATGTGCGGCCGCAGCGTCGCCGTCCCGAGCACGTAGAGCGCATACAGGCTGGTCAGGATCAGGCCCGGGTAGATCGCGCCGGCGTACATGTCGCCGACCGAGCGGCCGAGCTGGTCGGCGAGCACGATCAGCACCAGCGACGGCGGGATGATCTGCGCGAGCGTTCCCGAGGCCGCGATGATGCCGGTGGCGAGGCGCCGGTCGTAGCCGTAGCGCAGCATGATCGGCAGCGAGATCAGGCCCATGGAGATGACCGAGGCCGCGACTACGCCGGTGGTCGCGGCGAGCAGCGCGCCGACGAACACGACCGCGTAGGCGAGGCCGCCGCGGATCGGGCCGAAGAGCTGGCCGATCGTGTCGAGCAGGTCCTCGGCCATGCCGCTGCGCTCGAGGATCAGGCCCATGAAGGTGAAGAACGGCACTGCGAGCAGCGTGTCGTTCGACATGATGCCGAAGATGCGCTCGGGCAGCGCCTGGAAAAGCGCCTCGCTGAGCAGCCCGAGCTTGATGCCGATGAGGCCGAACGACAGGCCGAGCGCCGCGAGCGAGAACGCGACCGGGAAGCCGAGCAGCAGGAACACGATCAGGCCGGCGAACATGATCGGCGCGATGTTGGCGACGATGAAGTGGCTCACTTCCCCTCCTCCTTCAGGCCCGCCATCTCCTCGAGCACGACGTCGACGTGCTTCTCGGCCGGGTCGGGAATCAGCCCCTGCAGGAAGGCGATGCGCTTGATCAGCTCGGACAGGCCCTGGATCGAGAGCAGGAAGAACCCGATCGGCACCATCAGGCGCGCCGGCCAGCGGATCAGGCCGCCCGCGTTGACCGAGATCTCGCCGGTCTCGAACGCGTTCATGAAGATCGGCCAGGACAGCCACATGATGAAGATCGACATCGGCAGCAGGAACAGCAGGATGCCGAACACGTCGATCCAGACCTGGGTGCGGCGCGACAGGTGCGAGCTGACCACGTCGATGCGGATGTGCTCGTTGTGCAGCAGCGTGTAGCCGGAGCAGAACAGGAACACCGCGGAATACAGGTACCACTGCAGCTCGAGCCATGCATTCGACGCCATGTTGAGCGCATAGCGCGACGTCGCGTTAGCCGCGCTCACGAGCACTGTCGCCAGGATGCACCAGTACACCAGGCGGCCGATGCGCTCGTTGAGCCAGTCCACGCCGCGCGAAAAGGCGATCAGCGACTTCATAGGGGGACCCTCGCTCCTCGTTCGGGGTCGCGCCGCAGCGGCGCGCAGGGCGGATTCTCTCCCGAATGCGGCCCGGAGGGCAAAGCCTGTCGGCCGGCGGCGTCAGGCCGGCGTCAGAGGAAACGGGGCGCCGGACCGACGCGCCCGGCTGTCCTAGAATCGGGCTTTGCCGTCCATCGCGCCATGCCCGTCTCCTTCGAAGGCAAGCTGGTCGTCGCCATCTCCTCCCGGGCGCTGTTCGACTTCGAGGAGGAGAACCGCGTGTTCGACCGCGACGGCGAGGCGGCCTACGTCACGCTTCAGCTCGGGCGCCTCGACGTCCCCGCCAAGCGGGGCGTGGCGTTCCCGCTGGTGCAGAAGCTGCTGGCGTTCAACGCGCCGGACGCGCAGCGCGTCGAAGTCGTGATCCTGTCGAAGAACGACCCGGTGAGCGGCCTGCGCGTATTCCGCTCGGCGCAGCGCGAGGGCCTGAGCGTCGAGCGCGGCGTGTTCACGCGCGGGCGCGATCCGTACCGCTACCTGGACGCGCTGCGCGCGAACCTGTTCCTGTCCGCCAACGAGCGCGATGTGATGGCGGCGCTCGACGCGAGCATCCCGGCCGCGCGCGTCGTGCCCGAGTCGGCGCAGGCGGCCGGGCGTCACGCCGACGAGGTGCGCATCGCGTTCGACGGCGACGCGGTGCTGTTTTCGGACGAGGCCGAGCGCGTGTACCAGCGCGACGGGCTGGAAGCCTTCACGCGCCACGAGACCGACCGCGTCGACACGCCGCTGCCGCCGGGACCGTTCAAGCCGCTGCTCGAGGCGCTGCACCGCCTGCAGACCGCGAAGGCGCCGATGCGGCTGCGCACCGCGCTCGTCACCGCGCGCAGCGCGCCGGCGCACGAGCGCGCCGTGCGCACCCTCATGCACTGGAACATCTCGGTGGACGAGGCGCTGTTCCTCGGGGGACTCGACAAGGGTACGTTCCTCAAGGCCTTCGAGCCGGACTTCTATTTCGACGACCAGCGCGGCCATGTCGAGTCGGCGGGCCGCCACGTGGCCACGGGGCACGTGCCCTTCGGCGTGGCCGGAAGGAAACCCGCATGAAATGGCTCAAGATCGGCCTCGCCGCCGTCGGCGTGCTCGTGCTCGCGCTCGCCGCCGTGCTCGCCTACGTCGCGGCGACGTTCGACCCCAATCGCTACAAGGGCGAGATCGAGCGGCTCGTCAAGGAGCGCACCGGGCGCACGCTGAAGTTCGAGGGCGACCTCGGCCTCGCGTTCTGGCCCTCGCTCGGCGTCAAGGTGGGGCGCGTGACGCTGTCGCGCCGCGCGAGCGAGCACGAGTTCGCATCGCTCGGCGCCGCTCGCGTCTCGGTGGCGGTGCTCCCGCTGCTGCGCGGCCAGGTGCTCGTCGACGACGTGCGGATCGACGGGCTCAAGGCGAGCGTGATCCGCGCCAAGGGCGGCAAGTTCGACTTCGAGGACCTGCTCGGCGCCGGCGGAAAGGGCGGAGCGCCCTCCGCGCGCGCGCCTGCGGCCGGCGGCAAGGTGCAGTTCAACGTCGCGGGCTTCCACCTGAAGGACGCCGCATTCGACTATGCCGACGAAGGCAGCGGCCAGAAGCTCGCGCTGCGCGGGCTTCAGCTCGACACCGGGCGCATTGCCGACGACGTGCCGGGGCGGCTCTCGCTCGCCGCGCAGGCCGTCGGCTCCAGGCCCGACCTCGACCTCAAGGTGGCGCTCGAGGGCACATACCGGCTGGCGCTCGCGCGCGAAGAATATGACCTCACCGCGATGAAGCTGACCGTGAACGGCCGCGCCGCGGACTTGAAGAATCTCGGGCTCGCGGTCACCGGCGACGTGCGCTCGCACATGGCGAAGGAGGCGGTCGACGCGGACCTGGTGGCGAAATTCGACGAGACGACCGCGAAGGCGAAACTCGGCATGAGCGACTTCGGTTCGCCGCGCTACCGGTTCGACGTCGACGTGGACCGGATCGACCTCGACCGCTACCTGGCGAAGCAGGGCGGCGGGGCGACCGCGCCCGCCGGCGCCGCGAAGCCCGCGGCCGACACGCCGGTCGACCTGAGCGCGCTCGAGGGGCTGCAGGCCGAGGGCAAGCTCGCGGTCGGCGCGCTCACGGCGATGGGATTGCACCTGTCGGAGCTGAAGGCGCAGCTCAAGGTCGCGCACGGGCACGCGGACCTCGCGCCGCACTCGGCGAGGCTCTACGAGGGCACGCTGCAGGGCGCGCTCGGGCTCACCGCGAAAGGCAACCGCGTCGCGCTCAAGGAAGCGCTGGACAACGTGGCGATCGGGCCGCTGGTGAAGGACCTGAGCGGCCGCGACGCGATCGAGGGGCGCGGCAAGGTGGCGCTGGACGTGAGCACGGCAGGGCCGAGCGTTAACGCCCTGAAGAAGGCGCTCGCCGGCAGCGCGCGCGTGGAGCTTCGCGACGGCGCGGTCAAGGGCATCAACCTGACCGAGGCGCTGCGCAAGGCGAAGGCCGCGCTCGGCTCCAAGTCGGCGCAGGCGCAGCCGCCCGACGCTTCGCAGCGCACCGACTTCTCGTCGCTGACCGCGAGCTTCGCGATCCGCAGCGGCGTCGCGCACAACGACGACCTCGCGGTGATGGCGCCGCTGCTGCGCATCGGCGGCGCGGGCGACATCGACATCGGCGGCTCGAAGCTCGATTACCTCGCCAAGGCGACGGTGGTGGCCACGGCGAAGGGGCAGGGCGGAGCGGACCTCGCGCAGCTGAACGGGCTGACGATCCCGGTGAAGCTCACCGGCACGTTCGACGCGCCAAAGTACGAGGTCGACTACCGCCAGGTCGCCTCGAGCGCCGCCAAGGCGCAGGCGAACGAGGCGCTGAAGGCCAAGGAGGACGAGGCCAAGGCGAAGCTGAAGGACAAGCTTCGCGACTTCCTCAAGCGCTAGAGCCGGCCTTCCTCCACGGCGTGGCAGGCGACCGACCCGCCCGGTGCGGCGCGCAGCGCGGGGCGCTCGGCCCGGCAACGGGCATCGGCGTGCGGGCAGCGCGGGTGGAACGCGCACCCGGCTGGGGGCGCAAGCGGATTCGGCACCTCGCCGGCGACCGGCGTGCGCGGGCGGCCGCTCATCTCGAGGTCGGGAATCGCGTCGAGCAGCATGCGGGTGTACGGATGCCGCGGCGCCGCGAACAGCGCCGCCGCGCTCGCGAGCTCGACCAGGCGGCCGAGGTACATGACGCCGACGCGGTCGGCGACGTGCGCCACCACCGCGAGGTTGTGCGAGATGAAGAGGTAGGTCAGGCGGAGGCGCGCCTGCAGCGTCATCATCAGGTTCAGGATCTGCGCCTGCACGGAGACGTCGAGCGCCGACGTGGGCTCGTCGCACAGCAGGAATTCGGGATTGCCCGAGAGTGCGCGCGCGATGGAGACGCGCTGGCGCTGGCCGCCGGAGAACTCGTGCGGATATTTCTCGGCGTCCTCGGGAGCGAGGCCGACCTGCGCGAGCAGCGCCGCGACGCGCTCGCGCTCTTCGCCGCGCGTGGCGGCGAGCCCGAGGACCCGCAGCGGCTCGGCGACGATGTCGCGCACGCGCCAGCGAGGGTTGAGGCTCGCGTAGGGGTCCTGGAAGATCATCTGCATGCGGCGGCGATGGCGCGCCGCCTCGGCCGGCGGCGCGAGGGCGAGGTCGACGCCGTCGAACTCGACCCGCCCGCGCGACAACGGGTACAGCCCGACGAGCAGCCGCGCGACGGTGGACTTGCCGCAGCCGGACTCGCCCACCAGCGCGAGCGTCTCGCCCTGCGCGATCTCGAAGCTCACCCCGTCCACGGCACGCAGCCGAAGGCGCGGCGCGCCCTCCAGCACCCGGTTCAGCCAGGGCCGCGAGACGTCGAAGTCGCGGCCGACGTCGGCAACCCGCACCAGCGGTCGCGAGCTAGCGGCGCGGTCCGTCATAGAGCCAGCACGCGGCGAGCGCGCCCCCCGCGGCCATCGGCTCCGGGCGCTCGGCGTCGCAGCGCGCGAAGCGCCGGGGGCACCGCGGATGGAAGGCGCAGCCCGGGGGAATCGCCGTCAGCCGCGGCATGGCGCCCTCGATCTGCACGAGCGGCGCGTGGTGCTTGCCGCCGGCCTGCAGGCGCGGGATCGAGCCCATCAAGCCAACGGTGTAGGGGTGGCGCGGGGACTTCAGGACCTCGCGCACCGGCCCGATCTCGGCCAGCCGCCCCGCGTACATGACCGCGACGCGATCCGCGGTCTCCGCGATCACGCCCATGTCGTGCGTGATGAGCAGGACCGCGGCGCCGCGCTCGCGCGCCAGGCGCCGCAGCAGCGAGATGATCTGCGCCTGCAGCGACACGTCGAGCGCCGTCGTGGGCTCGTCGGCGATCACGAGCCGCGGCTCCGCGGCCAGCGCGAGCGCGATCACCACGCGCTGGCGCATGCCGCCCGAGAACTGGTGCGGATAGTGATCGAGTCGCGACTCGGGCGCCGGGATGCCGACTTCGGCCAGCAGCGCGAGCGAGCGCCGGCGCGCCTCGGCGCGATCGGCCGGCAGGTGGGCGAGGATCGTCTCCTCGAGCTGCCGGCCGACGGTGTAGAGCGGATTGAGCGAGGTGAGCGGGTCCTGGAACACCGCGCCGATCCGCCGGCCGCGCAGCTTGCGCATCTCGGCGTCGGGCAGGCCGTCGATGCGCCGGCCTTCGAGCCGGATCTCGCCGCGCGCGACGCGCCCCGGGGGCTCGAGCAGGCCGATGATCGCCATGCCGGTCATCGACTTGCCGGCGCCGGACTCCCCGACCATGCCGAGGATCTCGCCCGGCGCGAGCTCGAAGGACACGTCGTCCACGGCGACCAGCGTGCCGCGCCGCGTCGGGAACTCGACGCGCAGGCCGCGCACTTCGAGCAGGGGCGCGCTCACCGCAGCCGGGGGTTCAGCGCGTCGCGCAGCCAGTCGCCGAGCAGGTTCACGGCCAGCACCAGCACGACGAGCGCGACGCCGGGAAAGACCACGATCCACCATTCGCCGGAGAGCAGGAAATCGTTGCCGATGCGCACCAGCGTGCCGAGCGACGGCCGCGTGGGCGGCACGCCCACGCCGAGGAAGGACAGCGTCGCCTCGGTGACGATCGCGGTCGCCACGTGGATGGTGGCGATCACCAGCACCGGGCCCATGACGTTGGGCAGTACGTGGCGCAGCAGGATGGCGAGCGGGTGCCGGCCGATCACGCGCGCCGCAAGCACGTAGTCCTTGCCCTTTTCCACCAGGGTCGAGCCGCGTACGGTGCGCGCGTACTGCACCCAGCCGGACACCCCGATCGCCAGCACCAGCACGTAGACCGCGATCGAATCGTGCAGCTCGCGCGGCAGGACGACGCGCGTGACGCCGTCGATCAGGAGCGCGATCAGGATCGCCGGGAAGGACAGCTGGACGTCGGCCAGGCGCATCAGCACGGCGTCCAGGCGCCCGCCGAAGTAACCGGCCAGCAATCCTAGCGGGACCCCGAGCGCCATCGAGAACAGCACCGCGGCGAGACCGACGCCGAGCGAAATTCGCGCGCCGTAGAGGATCGTCGACAGCACGTCGCGGCCCTGGTCGTCGGTGCCGAGCAGGAAGCGCGCGCTGCCCTTGGCCGTCCACGCGGGCGGCGTGAACGCGTCGTTCAGATCGAGCGTCGCGAGGTCGAACGGATGGTGCGGCGCCACCCAGGGCGCGAACACGGCGCCGCCGACGCAGGCCAGCGTCAGCAGCGCGGCGACGACCGCGACCGGGGACGAGCGGAACCTGTGCGCCAGGTCGTGGTCCCAGAGGCGCAGCAGCGCCGCACGCACGCGCACGATCGGCGCTGCCTCTCGCCGGGGCGCTACTTCACCTGCACCCAGCGCAGATAGTTGAAGTTGTCGGGAAGCTGCACCAGCTCGACGTTGCGCTTCATGCCCCAGGTCAGCGCCTGCTGGTGCAGCGGCAGGTGGCCGACGTCGTCCTGGTGGATCTTGAACGCCTCGGTGATCATCGCCTGGCGCTTCTTCGGATCGGTCTCCGAGGCGATGGCCTTGGTCAGCTCGTCGACGCGCGGGTTGGAGTAGCCCCCCAGGTTGAACTGGCCCTGGCCGCCCTCGGCCGGAGTGGACATCAGCGCGAACAGCGGGTTGTGGGCGTCGTACGAGCCCGGCGTCCAGCCGAGCAGGTAGAACGAGGTGTCGCGCTTCAGGATCTTGGCGAAGTAGGTCGCCTTGGTCTCCGTCGTGAGATTCACCTTCACGCCCACGTGCGCCAGCATCGCCGCGACGGCCTGGCAGATCTCGGAGTCGTTCACGTAGCGGTCGTTCGGGCAGTTCATGCCGACCTCGAACCCGTTCGGGTAGCCGGCCTCGGCCAGCAGCTTCTTCGCCGCCTGCGGGTCGTAGGGCAGGCGCTTGTTCAGCTCGGGGACGAAGCCGTTGATGCCCGGCGCGATCATCAGCGCGGTCGGCGTGGATGCGCCGCGCATGATGCGATTATGGATCGCCTCGATATCGATCGCCTGGTAGAACGCCTTGCGCACGCGCAGGTCCTTGAACGGGTTCTTGCCCTTCACGCTGGAGTACAGCAGCTCCGGCCGCGCCTGGTCCATGCCGAGGAAGATGGTGCGCAGCTCGGGGCCCTGCAGGATCTTCAGGGCCGGGTTGGCGCGCAGCCGGTCGACGTCCTGCAGCGGCACCGGCTCCATCAT
>Ga0335085_10004362_pt1 | contig 23564 bp, 15 predicted proteins | sample Lox_Sample_45_FD_206712 | JGI IMG/M metagenome (GOLD analysis project Ga0335085, IMG submission 206712) | Soil microbial communities from Loxahatchee National Wildlife Refuge, Florida, United States - Lox_Sample_4.5 | ecosystem: Environmental > Terrestrial > Soil > Wetlands | place: USA...
CCATCTGCGCTAGCAGCATTCAGCCGTGGCGCCGGGCCCGCCCCGGGCCCGGCGGCACCGGACCGGGGGCGGGCCCAGTTTCGCGGGTGGTCGCAGATGGACCGTCAGGCCTCTGCCGGCACGTGGCTCTCGTCCCCGGCCTGACCGCGGAATCCCCGCACGTCCTTTCTGGAGATGGCCAGGTCGGCGACCAGGGCAAGGATCGTGGCGAGGAAGAGCGCGGCCATCCAGGCCGTCCCCAGGCCGAGGCCTCCTCACAGTCGGTTAGCTGCCAGCCGGGCGAATCCGCGCACGCCGACCAGGCGGACGATCTCGCGGGGCGACAGGAGCTCCCTGAGCGGCACGGCACCGGTCAGTGCGCCGACGAACCGGTCAGCGTCCTCCGGACGCTGGGACAGCGCATGGAACAGCGCCATCTCCGCGGGGCGAGGCGGAGCGATGGCGGCTAGCCGGCTGGTGAAGTCGTACATCGGCTTCGCGGCGCGGTCACGGGCAAGCTGATAGCCGGCCAGTGCCGTGCCGAGCGGCCTGTCGCCGCCCAGGCCGGCGGCAACAGCGTCGGCAAGCAGCTCGGCGTCGCGGAACGCGTCGCTGATGCCCTGGCCGGTGATGGGGTCAAGTACCAGCCCCGCGTCGCCGACCAGCGCCCAGCCGGGCCCATGCGGCTTTCTGAAAAAGCTGGGCAGGTCGGGAGTGCCGCGGAAGCGCTCGGCGCGGCGGCCGGCCCTGATCCGCTCCCCCAAACCGACGGCGTCGAGGGTGCGCAGGAAGTTGCCCTCCACATCACGCCGGAACTCACCGAAACCCGCGGCGGGCCAGGCAAGGTAGGTCATTACCAGCCCGTCGTTGGTCGGCCACGCGCCGACGGCGCAGCCCGGGCGGCCGTAAAGCTCGCCGCCGGACACTGGCACATCCGCCCAGTAGGTGTAGAACGCCATCGACCGCGGCGGCTTGGCCCGGTACCTGGGCGCGCCCACCGCCCTGGCTACCATGGAATGCTTGCCATCGGCACCGATCACCAATGCTGCGTGCTCGGTGACCGCATGCGCTCCCTTCTGCCGCCCGCGGACGCCGGCAACCGTGCCGTCGCCGAGCAGTTCCTCGGCAACAAAGTCCTCCCGCACCTCGGCGCCCGCCGCCCTGGCCGCGTCCACCAGCGCGCCGTCGAGCAGGGTCCGGCGCGGGCTGAGTACCATGTCGACGCCGTCGCAGGCAGGCACGCGCCCGGATATGACAACCGGCCCCTGGTCGAACCGGACGCTGCGCGCGGCGGGGGTGCCCGCCGCCAGGATCGTGTCGAGTATCCCCCATCGCGCCAGCCTGGCCACACCAGGCACCTGCACCTGGTGCGTGGACAGAGTGTCGCTCGGGAAAGTGGCCCGGTCCACCGCCAGGACCTTGAGCCCGCGCCGAGCCAGCAGCAATGCGGTCGCCGCTCCGGCCACCCGCGTGCCCACAATGATCACGTCGTGCATCGCGGCCTCCCTTCATCTGCAAGGAAGGCGCGAGACCGCCGCCAGAAACTGCTAGCCGCCGGGCTGGATCCGCCAGGCCACTGGCGTGGCAGGCGAGTAAGTGCAGTAGGTGCCCGTCGTCACGCTCACGCGCAGGTGCGCTCCGAGCGCCGGGTGCACCTGCTCGATCCGGCCGACGACGTCCCGGATCCTGGCTGTGACCGTCTTGCGTGCTCGTTCCGACTGGTCGCCCAGCCGGCGGGCGCGCCCGGCCAGCCCAGCCGCGCTGGCCAGCTCAGCCAGCAGGGTGTCCCGCTCCTCGCGTGCGCGTGCAGCCCGGTGCGGGTCAGCCCACTGCTCGGCCTCGGCGATCTCGCCATCCAGGTCGGCGAGCCGGGCCTGGATCTGCCGGCGTGCGGTGGAGTCAAGTATCTCGTCCGCGCCCAGGCGCAGATCGGCCAGTCCCAGCGCGCCCGCGCCAGCGGCCGCGACCAGATCCGCTGCGGGCACCGGGCGGCCAGGGACCGCCAGCAGGATGGCCAGGTCGGCGAGCCCCTTGGCGTGGCGCATCCGCGCTGTCACGCCGCCATAGCTGAGTGTCCACAGTGCCCCGTGCCGGCCGAGCGCTCCGCTCCCGACCGGAGTGCGGCCGGCCGCGAAGCTGCGCGCCTCGGCATCGCGAGCGAGCTGGACCATGCCGAGACGGTGCGCCTCGGCCGCCACGTCGGCGAGCGCGACCGCAGCGGCCTCGCGCCGTCCGGGCTCGTGCTGCCAGATTCCGGCCAGCTCGTAACGGCTGCGCAGCGCCCATGGCAACGCACCAAGGCGCTCATGCACGGCGATCGCATTCTCCAGATGAGCCAGCGCCTCGCCGGTCCGGCCGAGCACCGCGGCGAGAACGCCGAGGTGATGCGCCACCGCGCCCCTGAAGGTCACCGCGGCGCCCGACACCACGCTCTGGTCGGCGTACGGCGCGAGCGCCTCGTACAGGTGCTCGGCGACCGGCCGTGGGCCGAATGCCGCGGCCAGCTCCGCGCCGAACGCGACGCCGAGCAGCCACTGGTGGTTTTCGGGCGGCGGGGCCAGTTCCTCCAGCGCGGGCGCGACCATCTCGGCTGCCTCCGCCCTGGAGCCGGCAGCAAGCAGCGCCAGCGCCCGCAGGCCGCGCGCCTGCCTGGACTCCGGGTCGGGAAACATCTCGGGCAGGACGCCGGCCAGCTCGCCGAGCCGGCCTTGGGCGCTGAGCAGATCCCAGGTCTGATCGTTCCGGACATCGCCGGCCCCTGGCTCGCCGCACTCCTCGCCCAGCAGCGCCGCCTGATCGATCTGCCGCTGCGCCTCGGCGAACCGGCGCCGCGATTGAACCCTTCGGTGTCGCTCGGCGACGCCGCCGTCCATCACATGCGGGCCTGCCCCGGCGCGAGGGCTCAGCGGTCGGCGATTGCCTTCTCTGCGGCGGCGAAGCCGATGCGTTCCCGTTCCAGCCGGACCGACGGGGCGTAGGCGTTGGAGATGAGGTCGGCGTAGAACGCCGACACGGCCGGGTCGAGGCGGCCCAGGGCGGCGCCGGTCGGGGATGGCTCGGTGGTCCTGCTGCAGCAGGACCCGAAGATCACCTTCAGCCGCGACTCGGTACCGCCGTAGGGCCGGGGACTGACATTCGTACGCGAGGTCAGTGGCCGGCGAGAACGGACGAGGGCCGGTACACCTGGACGCCGTCCGCCGCGTAGGCGAACCGGAACCCGGTCTGGAGCAGATACCGGATGACCGCCGGACGCTGCACGCCCGGCCAGTTCCACACCAGGACCCAGCCGACGTCCATGCGGCGGGCATCGAGCCGGGCCGCCGCCAACTCCGCCGGAGTGTTCTGGCTCCCCGACTGGGTGGCCATCAGCCGCACGTAGAACGCGTGCCGGTTCAGCCCGGCCACCGTCGGTTCGGGGACCCGGGAGATGAAGCCGACCGCGCGCGGGTGACCATCGGCGGTCTCCAGCACCTGGGCCTGCGGATCGAACCCGCTCCCGGTGAAATTGGTGCCGCCCCGGACCCCGTAGGGGACATCCACCACGATGGAGCCGGAATGGTCGGCCGCGATCGGGCGGTCAAGAGCGGGCAGCGCCGTGGGCATGGTCCCGACCGAGGTACTGCCGGACCAGCCGGCGTCGAGCATGGCGAGCACCCCGACCACGGCGATGGCGGTGGCCGCGTGATAGCGCAGCCAGTCCACCGCTGCTCCCGCGAGCAGGGCAGCGGGCAGGATGCCGAGCATCATGATCCGGCCCGCCTCCCGGAAGCCCGACAGCCCCGGGAGCCGGACGAACCAGCTGTACGGAAGCACATACGACACCCGGACACCGTTGAGCAGGTGAGCGTCGGGGATGAAGACGTGCGTGCCGATCTTCAGCACCGGGCCCAGCGCCAGCGCCGCACAGCCGAGCATGAGCAGAGCCAGCAGCCAGGCGCCGCGCCGGCGCCGGGCCAGGACCAGGCCGAGCAGCGCGACCACGGTCAGCACCAGGCCGAACGTCGGGATCCCGTCGCCGGTCGAGCCGCCATAGACGAAGGGGAAACCTTTCAGCCCGAGGGCGTGCACCCGTGGCGAGAGCGCGAACATGTCCGGGAACTTGATGCCGCCGTCGACGTACGATACGGCCAGGGCATGCAGCGGGGACGAGGCACCGCCGGATCTCATCTGCCGGATGATGGCGCCGATCTGGAGGCTGGCGAACGCCCCGGCGACCAGCGCGGCCAGTGCGGCAGGCCACAGTTTCGCCACCGCCGGGCGGCGCAGCAGCCAGGGCAGCAGGGCCGCGGCGGTCACGATGAGCGCAAGGACGGCCATCTCCTGGTCGGTCAGCAGCGCACCGCCTACGACCAGCCCCAGGATCAGCGCCTGGCGCCAGCCGGGCCGGCGCCTGAAACGCACCGCGGCCTCCAGGGCCAGCGGAAAGAACAGCACCCCGGCGGCCAGGTTCAGATGGTAGTCCGAACGCCACGAGAGCATCGACGACAGGCCGAAGAACGCGCCCGCCGCGATGGCCCCGACCTGCGACGGCAGCCACAGCCGGGCCACCCGGTACGTCGCATAGCACAGCAGCCCGGGCAGCAGGACGGACAGCAGGTTGTAGGAGACGCTCGGGCCCAGGGTGACGGTGACCGGGATCATCAGCACACCCGGCAGCGGCAGCAGGGCATGCAGGCCGAGCTGCGTCCCCACCGGGGCGGCGATGGAGCGGGTGAACCACGGATTGCTGAAGTGCTCGGCCTGGCGGGCTATCCACCAGAACCCCCAGACATAACTGCCCCCGTCGCGGGTGGCCGGCAGGCGGTGATCGACCAGGTCGGCGGCCCGTGGCCAGGTCGCCGCGAAACCGGCGACGATGAAGCCGGCCAGGACGGCCAGGTGGACGGTGACGGGATGGCGGGCGATCGCGGCGATCCGGAATCTGGCCTGCAATCGCTGCCCGGCCCCGCTGTCCGCCGCGGCGGACAGCTTCTCCCGGAGCTGACCCGTTTCCTCACCATTTGTCACGGATTCTATCGTCCTCCCCAGGCGTACCTGCCGGCCGCGGTAATGGGAAACTGGTAGACAGCATTTGCGCATCCGCGATGGCGGCGGGCATCCTGCGCGGCCGGCGCGACCGTTACCACTACGCCGGCTTCGCCCTCGGGTTCGTTCCGGCTGCGGTGCTCACCGCGTTCCACATCTTCGTCGGCGACACCGCGGTCCGGCCATCGCGGCCGGCCAGCCGGTGACGTTCGCATCCATGCAGTACGTCGCGCACGTCTGCCCATGTCCCCGAATGGCTCGGCGGCGTCTGCGCCAACGGGCACGTGCCCGGGTCCACTACTGCCGCGCATCTCTGGCAGCCAGCCCGGATACGTGTGCGCTACGGCAAGATACCCGTGATGCCGGGGTCTCCGGGTACCCATGAGCCACTCTTCGGTTGGCCCGCCCGCTGGGCCGAATAAGCACCGGCGGTGTGGTAGGTTACCATAGTGAGCAATGGGCTTGAGGCAGTTAACGATCTAAAATTCCAGGATATAGTAGCTCTCCGGGATGTTATTGCGAGCCGGTATGCAGCTTGGTCCGCTCCGCATTCAGGCGATTACCCTATTGCCCGGCTACAGCAAAGAATAACTCAATCCCTGGCCAAACACGCGCCCAGCTCTGACGATTTGCTCTGGGAGATTGATTTCCTGGATCGCGCTAAGTTCGATGCGGACTTCGCGATCCGCTTGACCTCGCTTCTCAAGAAACGAGGTGCGCGCGAATACATAAAGTCAGATATTCCATGGATCGTTGACGCCCTCCGCGATGACGCTCTCAGTGAGATTGTGAAAGAGGTCAGCCACAGGGGGATTTATGTCAACGTCAGGCTCGTTGACCGCTGGTTCCTGAACAGCGTCCAGGAAATACTCGACCTGGGAAGAGAATTCGGCAAGAGTGACAGTGAATCTGATCGCACGTACATTGTCGATTACTCGTCCCCGAACGTGGCTAAGGCCCTGCATGCCGGGCATATCAGGTCGACTATCATAGGTCATGTTCTCGGTAACCTTTACCAGGCCTGCGGTGCGCTCGTCTACCGGATCAACCATATTAACGATTTTGGCGGCTTCGGTTTTATCCTGGAAGGTTTCCGAAGGTTCGGCGAGCTGTTCCCTGAAAAGTTGGGGCCGGGTGAACGACTGGTCGAGATCTACTCGATAAGGCGGGCACTTGAAAAGGCGGCGGTGGAACCCGCATCGGGTGTCCTCGACGCTGATAGCCGCGATGCACAGCTTCTGCGTCATTATTTCCCCGGAGCCGGCACTCCTGAAGCGATTCGCGCAGCGTACCGCGAATATGTGGCCGCTTCCGACGAGCGGTTCAGGAGGCTGGAGGACGGCGATCCGGAAGAGGTCGCGCTGTGGAAACTCATGGTCGAGTGGAGCCTCGCAGACTTTGAGTCCTTCTATGCGGCGCTCGATATCCACATTGATCTGGTAATAGGTGAGAGCTTCTACCTCGCCGCAGGTGATGCCGCGGTATCTACGGCCATCCAGAGCGGCAAGGCGTTCGTGCTGACAGAAGAACGGGTTCGCACGGAGATCGCACAACTCGATCTAGCAGTCGCCGCTGGCGAGATGACGGCTCAGGTCCGCGATGCCAATGTGGCGGCCCTTGAGAAGGACATCGGTGCGGTCGTCGTCCCACTGCCCAACAATGAGCGTCTTGTGGTACGGCGCTCGGACGGCCGGAGCATCTACGCGACGCGCGACCTAGGGGCGATCAAGCTTCGCCGCGAAATCTTTAATCCCACCGATATCAACTATGTTGTTGGCCAGGAACAGCGAGTTCATTTTTCTCGGCTGTTCGAGGCCGCCGACGTTCTTGGTATCGTTACCGAAGGTAAGCCTGCGCTCACCCACACCTACTTTGGCTTCTATGTTGATGCCGAGACGGGCCGTAAGCTATCTAGCCGCGACAGCGTTGCGGGCGTTAATGAGCTGCTCAGCAGCGCGGTGAGGCACTTCCGGGAAAAGTCAGCCGAGAACGGCCAGATGACTGAAGATGAACTCGACAATGCTGCGCAGCAGCTCGCCGTTGGCGCGGTCGTCTTCAATGACCTGAAGCGAGACATGAAAGGCCCGGTTCCCATCAGCAGGGCCAACCCTACGGCCATGTTGACCGAGTTCGAAAAATCCGGCGGCCCATATGTTGTATACTCTGCCTGCCGCGCCCGGGCCATCCTCCGCAAGTACGGCGGAAGCGTACCGCGTGCCGCTGACATCGGCGAATTTGATCTGAGCAACCAGGAAGCAATGCTGATCCTGCGGCTATTGGAACTACCCGACAAAGCACTTCGGGCGGCGCGTGAGGATAACCCATCAATTCTGGTACGGCATCTGCTGGATACCGCCGGGATCTACAATTCCTATTACGCAAGCGCACCGGTCCTGCATGAGGGTAATGCTAACAAGCCACGGCTGATGATCACCAGAGCGGTCGAGTTGATGCTGACCAACGGCCTGAGCTTCTGCCACATCGAGTGCCCTCCTAAGATCTGAGTGCCCTCTCGGCGTCAGCGGCGCCGGGCAGTGGGGCAGTTTCATCGGGACCAACACGGTGAACGTGGTCTCCTGGGCCGCGCCCGGCCCGGACGACCCGCAGGCGATCATCAGCTCGTTCCGGCAGTCGCTCAGCCAGGTTCCGTGATGGACGCCCCGCCCCGCGACTTCGCCGTGCTGCTGCCGCCCAGGTGGGTGCGGATCCCGCTGGACGGAACCGAGACGGCCCGGGTTGCGGCGGTGGTGACGGCGAAGGTCGCGGACCTGCCCGAGCCGCAGCGCGCCCCGGTGCGCCAACGGCTGCTGCGCGTGCTGAACGAAACCCTGCGCAGCCCACGGCACGCCGGCGGAATCGACGGCCTGATTAGCCTGGGCGAGGTGCGCGGCGTCCCGATCCCCGCGTCCTGCCTGGTCAGCTACCTGGAACGGGGAGAGGCGGTGCCAAGCGCTGGGGGCATGGACGGATGGTCTCGGCGGCTTGCCGGGTGACATCCGCGAAGCCCCGGCACTGATTGGCGGCATCACGGGCACGGCGAGTAGGGTCGGAAGGTATGGCAAACCCCTCCGCTATGGTCATCTCTCCCGGCCTCGCCGAGGCCGCACTGTCTTGCGCGGCGCTGGCCCGCGCCCGCAGGCTAGCCGAATGGGTCGGCGAGAGCAGGACGCTGACCACCAGCGGCGTGCTGCGCCCAGCGGATGCCGCGCAGGCCTGCCGCGATCTTGGCATCGAACTGGCCGGGCCGCGGCTGCGCAGCGCACTCGACGTCGAGGAGCTGATGCGGGACTGGGTGACCGCGGCGGCGGCCGGGTTCCTGGAGATCGACGGCCGCCGTGCCTGGGCGGCGTCGGACCTGCCAGACGCGGGCTCTTCCACGCATCCCGAGCCGGAGGTCATCTTGAACGCCTGGGTCCAGGCCGCGACCGTGGTTCTGGATCTGGGCGAGGAGCCGTGCGCCGGGTGCCTGACTGTGTTGCACGTGCTGCACGCGGCGGACGAACCGCTCACCATGGAGCAGTTCGCGAGCACGGTGGGGGCCATGCTAGAGCCGGAGGAGCCGGAGGAGCCGGAGGGCATGCCGTGCCCGGGCTGCGGCCGGGTCCACGGCCCGGGTGACCTGCTCGACCTCGATGACTTCCTTAGCGATGAGGACGAAGACGAGGACGAGGACGAGGCTGCCGGGCACGCCGTAGGTACGGTAACGGGGTTGCTGGCGTTCGGGGCGGCAGACGCCGTCGACGGCGCGGTGCGGCTGACCCCGCTCGGCACAATGCTGGCCGAATCGGTGTTCCAAGGGCACGCACCGTCGCCGGACGCCGATGCGGCCAGCGTCATATCAGTTATCTGCGAGCTGCCGCCGCCAGTGGCCCGGACCATCGCCTCGGCATGGCTGAGTGCACGGTCGGCGTCGGGCGCGGTGCGGGAACTGCTCGCATTCGCGCAGTCCACAGACGGCGGCCAGCGGGTCGCCGCCCTGGCGTTCGCCAGGGAACTCGGGCCGGATGCCACCGATGCCTGGCGGGAGTGGGCGAAGCGGCCCGGGATCGGCGCGTACGCGCGGCAGTGGCTGAGGTCGCAGGGCGAGCCGGTGCCCGAGGATCCGGCGGACGAGGCATGGCTGGCCGTCGACGCGCTGAGCGTCATGCTGGATGCCCTGGCGGAAACGGTGCCGCCGTTCCTGATGCAGGCCATCTTGGCCCAGCAGGCTGGCGCGGAAGTCACCGAGGCAGCAGAGCTGATGCTGCGCTCCGGTCACCCGAGGGCCGAGGACATTGCCGCCCTGCTGACCGGCCGCCCGGCCCTGGCGCCGACGCGCGGCCCGGCGTCCGCGAGGCTCAGCCAGTCTGGGCGTTCCGGCGGTTCTGGCGTTACAGGCCGGTCATCCGGCGAGCGCGGACGTCGCCCGGAGTCCGGCACGCTCGTGCACGAGCTCAAGATCACGCTGCGCGGGGTGTCGAAACCGCCGGTGTGGCGGCGCGTCCTGATCCCGGCCGACGTCACCCTCCGGGACCTGCACGAGGTTATCCAGCAGGCGATGGGCTGGGAGGACTGTCACATGCACGTGTTCAGCACGGGCTGGCAGGAGTATGGGTCGCCGGACCCGGAACTTGGGCATTCCAGCGATAAGAAGGTCCGCCTGTCGCAGGTCCTCACCGGGCCCGGAGACCGGCTCCGTTACACCTATGACTTCGGCGACGACTGGGAGCACGACATCGTCTTGGAGGAAACCCGGCTCGCTGTGCCGGGGGAGACTAGTCCCTCCTGTGTGGCGGGCAAGGGTGCGTGCCCGCCCGAGGACTGCGGCGGGGCGTGGGGATATGCCGAGCTTAAGGAGATCCTGGCCGACCCCTCGCATGAGGAGCATCAGAACATGCTGGACTGGCTCGGCTTGGATGCTGGTGAGGGCTTCGACGCAAAGGCGTTCTCCGTAGCCGAGGTGAATGCGCGACTGCGCCCGTTCACGAAGGCCCGGTGAATCGCAGAGGCTAGGCAGCTCAGCACCATGACGACGAACTCTCCAGAGTTGTCCAGATCGGTCACCGCACCGCGCTGTCGACGGTGGAAGAATTCGGCCTGATCGACACGCTGCACCCGGGCCGCCTCGACCTAGGCCTCGGGCCGCCGGCCGACCGCCCGAAGCCGGGGGCACACCCGGCCGCGCCCGCGGGCCCCGCCGCGCCCCCGGGCCGGGAACCGGCGGGTCGTCGGCGGTCGTGGCGAGCACCGAGCCGGCCGCCTGCACCACGACGTCACGGTCCCGGACCGGCTTGAGGCCGTGCCGGCGCCCAGGCAGGAGCGGCAGACGCATTCCGTAACTGCCGCTGGTCCCGCGGAGGCCATCGCCGCCTGGCCATCGCGCTGGCGCCGGAGGCCCAGGGTAACTACTAAATCGGTAGGTTTAATTGACTTTATGGCGGGTCCGATGCCACGCTAAGGGACATGATGGGCGGTGCCGGCGGGGCGCCATTGCGGCCGTCAGCCGTGCCGACATCAGCGACGTGCGGCGCTGTTACGAAATGCCCCGGACCCGGCCCGAGGCGCCGGCGTCGCCCACGGTTGTCCGCCTTGAGGGGAAATCGCCGATGACAGCGCAGCCGACGAACACGCGTGCTGACGACGTACCCTATTGGGACGCGGCGCTCGAAACCCAGACCCGCGCGGACTGGGAGGCCATGAAACTGGAGCTGCTGAAGGCGCATCTGCAACACGCTTACGGCGGCTCGCCTTATTACAGGGCTTGTTTCGATACCACTGGCGTGCATCCCGGCCAGGTCAGCAGCCTCGATGACTTGCGGCGGTTCCCATTCACCAACAAGCACGCGCTGCGCGACCGGCAGCTCGCCGTCCCGCCGCTCGGCGACCTGGTTGCGGTACCTGAGCGCGATGTCGTCTATCTGTCAGCATCGAGCGGATCGACCGGGGTGCCGACGGCCTCTCCTTTCACTGCCCGTGATTTCGATGACTGGATCGATTACGAGGCACGTCAGTTCTGGTCATCGGGCTTGCGGCCAGGGGACCGCTACTGTCACTCCCTGAATTTCTCGCTGTTCGTCGGCGGTCCGTGTGTACTAGGTGCGCAGAAGCTCGGCGCCCTGAGCATTCACGCTGGCACCCTGCCGTCCGAGCGCCTACTGCTGATCCTCCAGCAGTTCCAGGCGACGGCGATCTGGACCACGCCGTCCTATGCCTGGTCCCTCGGCGAGACCGCAGTCGCGGAAGGCATCGATCCGCGGCGAGACCTCACAGTCCGGCGCATCTTCGTGGCCGGCGAGCCCGGCGGCTCCATCCCCGAGACGCGGGCCCGGATCGAGGACCTGTGGGGTGCATCGGTCTATGACTACTACGGGCTGTCGGATATCTTCGGTTCCTGCGCCGGCATGTGCGAGGAGAAGGACGGCCTGCACTGGGCGGAGGACCACATCCTGGTGGAGGTTCTCGACCCCGCGACCCTCGACCCCGTCGCCGAAGGTGAGCGCGGAGAGCTGGTGCTGACCACCCTGCGCAAGGCGGCCCGGCCGATGATCCGGTTCCGCACCGGCGACATCGTCTCGTTCACTTCGGCGCCGTGCCGCTGCGGGCGGACGTCGATCCGCATGCGCGGCGTGCACGGGCGTCTCGACGACATGCTCATCATCAAGGGGGTCAATATCTTCCCGAGCGACGTCGAGGCGCTGGTGCGCGGCGATGACCGCCACACAGGAGAGTATCGCCTGGTGGTAGAGCGGTTCGAGCACCTTGATCAACTGACCGTTGAACTCGAGCGCACACATGGTTCCAGCGAGCCCGACGACGACCTCGCAGAACGATTCGGCCGGCGGCTAAAGGCACTGACAGGAGTGAGCGCCAGGGTCGCCGTCCTGCCGGCGGGCAGCCTGCCGCGGGCAACGCACAAGGCCAAGCGCGTTGAGGACAGGCGCGCCGGCCTCTGGACGTGAGCCACGCTGCCGTGCCGCGTCGACGCCACCTTCATCCGTATCGGCCTCGGCATGGGCTCCTGAGCCCGAGCTGGCTGCGGTCGTGACTTCCCGGAGCGATTGGTCCAGGTAGGTACGCCTGTCCGCCGCCAGGAGCGTGGCTGCTGAGCCGCCGCGGCTAGGGTTAGAGGGCTCAGACATGAATCGGCAGTTCGATCAGGTGGTGGCCCGGATCAGCAGACTCGAAGATCACCCGTTCATCACAAGGGAGGACGGGTTCGAGGCCGTTGCGTCCGGGCACCTTTGCCCGCCCGGGTAAGGCCGGGGGGTGATCGTCCCCTGAATACTGTGATGCGCCTGCGGTGGCATCGAGGGCGAACATCCGCTCCGCCTGGATCCGGGCATAGACCGGCCCGGAGTCCAGGAACGTCTCCCACTGCGGTCCGTACTGCGGCGTGTACACCTGGAGCAAGGTGGCCCGCAGCCCCTCGGGATCCCGCCGGCTGACGTCGGCCGGGATCGCAGTGCCGTGCACGATCACCGCCCAATCCTCGGACGGCAGGTGTGTCAGACTCACGGCCGGGTTGCGCCGCAGATGACGCCAGCGGATCGCGTCCGGGGCGGTGCCGAAGTAGAAAGCACCGCGGTGGAAGACGCCGTCCACCGGGCCAGTCACGGGCCGCCCCGCGGCACTAATCGTGGCCAGCACAAGCAGGCGCATTCCCTGCAGGCGCTGCACCAGGTCAGCGGCCGTCAGACGGCGCTGCTCAGTGTGGATGCTGCGCAGATGCGCGCCAGCTGCCCGGTAGCTGGCATCCAGCAGCGCCTGGACCCTGGCGATATCCTGCGGGCTCTCATGCACCCCGGCCTCCCGTCCGCGGACTGTGCGGCAGCAATACCGCCATCATCATGCCCGGACACGGTACTGGGCCGCCGACTCGCCGCTCCTGTGTGGTCGCGCCCGGCATGGGCTCTGCGAGATCGGCAGCCACAGCGGGAGGGCAGGGGATCGTTGATCGTTCTCGCGTGCACAACGGCTGCCGGCCCAGCGTATACGAGTACGACGAACTGTGCCGGTGGCCGGTGGTCAGCGATGACTTCGTGCGCGGGCTGCCTGGTACCGCGATCAGGGAACGGCCTGAGTTCGCTGGTAGACAGGCGAATACAGCCGAAGTCGGGGGAAGAAGCCAGCCGAGTCGGCATCGCTTGCTGCGGCGGCGGTTGCGGCGAGGGCACTCAGCGCCGCGTCGGCTGGATCGGCACGGGGCCCTTTGGCCGCAGGGTGATTCCCGCGGTGTCGACCGGGATACGTGCGAGCTCACTGCGCAGGTTGCAGTGCTGCAGCAGGGCGGCGACTGCGATCACCGCCTCGAGCATCGCGAACTGGGACCCAATGCAGGCGCGCGGGCCGCCGCCGAACGGGAAGTAGGCGTGCGGGTGGCGTGCCTGCTCGCGCTCGGGCGTGAACCGGGACGGGTCGAACCTCTCGGCGTCGTGCCAGAACTGCGGGTGCCGGTGCGTCGCGTACTGGCTTACGACGACGTCGGATCCCGCGGGGATCACGTAGCCGCCGATCTCGGTCTCGGCCTCCGAGCGCCGGCCGATGGCGTACGCAGGCGGGTAGAGGCGCATCGCCTCCTTGATCGCCATCGTCGTGTGCCGCAGCGCGGGCAGGTCGGCCGCCGTCGGCGGTCGGCCGTCAAGCACGGCGTCCAGCTCGTCGTGGACTCTTGCCTGCTCACCGGGGTGGCGGCCCAGGAGATGAAGGGTGAACGTGAGCGCCGTGGATGTGGTCTCGTGCCCGGCGAGCAGGAAGATCAGCGCCTCGTCTCGTACCTGCTGGGCGTTCATCGGCTCGCCGGTGTCTGCGTCGCGGGCGCTCAGCAGACGCGAGACCAGATCCTGACCGTCGGCCCCTGCCTGCACCCGCCGGGCGATCAGCTCGTCGACGACGCCGTACAGCGCTTGCCGGGCTCGCGCCGCCTGTCTGTTGGCCGGCGTCGGCCAGGACGCCGGCGTGGCCGCCGGCGACATCGCCCGGCGGAACGTGTGGCGGTTGAGCACCGGAAACGCCGAGTCGAGAACCGTGACGGCCTCCTCGACGTCGTCACCGAAGATCGACCGCCCGACCACCCGCAGGGTCAGGCGAACCATCTCCGCATGCGCATTGACGCCTGCACCGTCGCGTGCGGCAGACTCCCACCGCTGCGCGACTGCCGCGGCCTCCTCGGCCATCAGGTCCGCGTAGCTCACGATCTGCTTACGGGTAAACAGCGGCTGGATCAGCCGCCGCTGCCGCTGCCAGCGCTCCCCCTCGGTGGTGAGCAGCCCCCACCCGATCGCTTCGGCGATCTGCACGTAGAACCGGTTGCGCTTGGTGTAACTATCCCGCGAGCCCGCCAGCACTTGCCGGACGCCATCGGGGTGAAACACGCAATAAAGCTGGACACGCAGTCCGGGCGGCCCGGCGGCTAGGCGCACGACGTCGCCGTGCTCGCGCATTACGCGCGCATACGTCTCTGCCTGGCTGCGGCGCAAGTCCAGTGCCGATCCGAGCAGCGGATGAGCCCGCGGGCACGGCGGTGCTCCCTTGCGTGTTCTCCGCTCTGCGGGTCCGGTGATCACCGCCCGGCCCCGACGAACCGGCGTTGGCGTGCCCATCTCTTGCTCCCTTCACCTGTCAGTATGACTTTGCCCGGTGCACATCGGCGGGCGAGATCGAAGACCCGAGGCCGGGTCTGAGCACCCCGCCGTCTCGCGGTTCCCGCCTCGGGCGGCTCCGCTCACACCTGTCTTTTCTCTTATGCATATGACTCATGCATATTCGGAGGCCCGCCCGGGCCACCTGATACATGGTGGGGTAACGGACGGGCCCCAGATCTCCGGCGATAAGACATCTGCGAGGCATGTGACCAGGACTCCTGACACAGAGGGATCATTTATGCAGTACCCCGGGTGGACCCGGCGGTGGTGGTCTTTCACAACCGCTTCTGCCCTGGAGTGCCCCGCGGTCAGGCCAGCCTGGCCGCACCGAGCTGGCGCAGCAGGCCGAGATCGTCGGAGACGACCCAGATGGCGGAGACGACACCGGCGGTGATGGTCAGAACGTCGATCGTGCGCACCTCGATGTCGCGCTGCGTCGGCGCCACGGTCCCCAAGGGCGAGACGAACGGGCCGACGTGCCGCCCGCGCAGGACGAAGGCGATGACGATCCGGTCCTGCGTCTGGACAGTGTCCAGGATGTGCATGCCGAGCCGGTCAAAGGCCCGCTGCAGTGACCTGGCCCGATCGGCCAGCTCCGTGATGGTCATCTCGGTCCCATTGACCACGACCGGATCGGTGCACACCGCACGGAAGGCCGCCTCGGGGGCGTCCCGCGCATCGACGGGCTGCGTCCACAGCGGCACAAGGCGTTCCAGAAGAGCGATCACGGCATCCAGTCTGCGCTGCCATCGCTGACCGCCGCCAGGCCGCCGCCCACATTGAGGAGAAGCCAGCTATTGGCCAGTTTCACGATGACCGGGTCGCCTTCCCGCACCTCGGACGGGCCCGGTCCAGCGCGGCTAGCGCGTGGCGCCGGAACCGGGCCGGGTCGTTATCTCACGGCCCTCGACCTTGTTCCCACTGTCCCCGGCATATCCGCGCTTAACCGGCGCAGGAGCAGGCACCCAGGACAGCGCACTTCGGTGCCCCATGCCGCCTCGGAAGATTCCACCCAAGGGGCACTTTCGAGTGACGCCCCGCCAGCTGCGCCTTCGTAGCGTGCAGATCACAGGCCTGCACCTCGGCGACCGGCTCGGTCAGACAGCTGATGCACGCCTCCCCACCGCCGCACGAGGCCCATGGGAGATCCTCCTGGGCCGGCGGTACCGCCGTACGCGGCGCGCCGCCGCTTCGCGGGGAGGTTGTCCGTCCACAGCAGACGATGAAGGGAAAGGAGAGCACCCACTCCTGTCCACTTTCAACATATAGCGCACGGGGGGACTTGCGGCAAGACCCGGGTCGTACCGCATAATCGCTGGCCGAGGCCAGAACCTGCGGAAATCGGAGTCACGAAATGCGTGTGTTGCTGCGCCCGATGGTTGCCAGCGACCTCAGATCGGAGCAGATACGTGAGCCCCCTGACTGCCAGCGCGTTTGACCTTCCCGAGCGCCTCTCCCCCAAGGCCGACCCGGCGCTGATCGCCGGCGACGAGCAGCACTTCGCGGCCATCGCGGAGAGCCTCGAGCAGTCGATCGCTGCCCTGTCCGGCCGCCTCGATGCCGAGCGCAAGACGCCCGGTGGCATAGGCCAGGAGGCGATGGACCGGGACATGGAGATCCACCGGCTGGCCGCTCGCCTGCGCGTCCTGCGCCGCTTCGGTTTGGACCTGTGCCTCGGACGCATCGTCGGCGCAGACAATCCCGAGCCCGTGTACGTGGGACGGCTTGGCCTCACCGACAGCGCGGGCCGCCGGCTGCTGCTCGACTGGCGTTCCCCCGCGGCTGAGCCGTTCTTCGCAGCGACCCACGCCAACCCGATGGGCCTGGCCAGCCGCCGCAGGTATCGCTGGACCCGCGGCCGGATCAGCGATTACTGGGACGAGGTGTTCACCCTGGACGGGCTTGAAGGGCACGCCGCGCTCGACGACCAGTCCGCCTTCATCGCCAGCCTGGGCAGCAGCCGGTCGCCCCGGATGCGAGACGTGCTCGGCACCATCGCCGCCGACCAGGACGCCATCATCCGCGCGGGCTCCCGCGGCGCTCTCGTCGTCGACGGCGGTCCGGGTACGGGCAAGACCGTCGTCGCCCTGCACCGCTCCGCCTACCTCCTCTACTGCGACCCTCGCCTCGGTCACCACCGGGGCCACGTGCTGTTCGTCGGTCCGCACCAGCCCTACCTGGCCTACGTCGCCGACGTCCTCCCCAGCCTCGGCGAGGAGGGCGTGCAGACAGCCACCCTGCGGGACCTCGTCGCCGAGGGAGCCGCGGCAGCGATCGAGGCCGACCCGGAGGTGGCCCGCCTGAAGTCGTCCGCGGACCTGGTGAAGGCGATCGAGACGGCCGTCAGGTTCTACGAGAATCCGCCCGCCAAACCGATGACGGTCGAGACCCACTGGTCCGGCATCTGGCTGAGCGCCGACGACTGGGCCGAGGCGTTCGACGCACCAGAACCCGGTACTCCGCACAACGAGGCGCGCGAGGAGATCTGGGAGGAGCTGCTCACGATCCTGATGGACTCCCACGGCGGCGACGTCCCGGCTGACCTGCTCCGCAAGTCGCTGCAGCAGAACAGGGAGCTACGCACGGCCCTCAACCGCGCGTGGCCGCTGCTCGAAGCCGCTGACCTCGTCGGGGACCTGTGGTCGGTACCCGCCTACCTGCGGCTGTGCGCTCCCTGGCTCAGCCCCGATGAGGTTCACAAGCTGCAGCGCGAGGACGCCCAGGCCTGGACGGTGTCCGACCTGCCGCTCCTGGACGCGGCACGGCAGCGGCTCGGCGACCCGGAGGCGTCCCGGCGTAAGCGCCGGCGTGACGCGGCGGTCGCCGCCGAACGCGAGCGCATGGCCCGGGTCGTCGACGGCCTGATCGAGGCCGCCGACGACGAATACGGCGTAGGCCTGGTGACGATGCTGCGCGGCGAGGACTTCCAGGACGCCCTGGTCGACGAGTCCGCGCTGCCGGGCACCGACCCGGACCTGCTCGCCGGCCCGTTCGCGCACATCGTCGTGGACGAGGCTCAGGAACTGACCGACGCAGAGTGGCAAATGCTGCTGCTCCGCTGCCCGTCGCGGAGCTTCACCATCGTCGGGGACCGCGCCCAGGCCCGGCACGGGTTCACAGAGTCGTGGCAGGAACGGCTCGAGCGGATCGGGCTCGACCGGATCAGCCAGGCCTGTCTGAGCATCAACTACCGGACGCCGGAAGAGGTCATGACCGAAGCCGAGCCGGTCATCCGGGCCGTGCTCCCGGACGCCAACGTGCCGACCTCCATCCGCAGCAGCGACGTCCCCGTCGCAAGAGGACCTGCGTCGGTTCTGGGCTCGATCCTCGACACCTGGCTCGCCGCGCATGCCGACGGGATCGCCTGCGTTATCGGCGATCCCACGTTCCGGGCGACGTCCCGCGTCCGGTCGCTGACCCCGGAGCTGTCGAAGGGGCTCGAGTTCGACCTGGTCGTCCTCATCGACCCAGCGGCGTTCGGCAGGGGTATCGAAGGAGCGGTCGACCGCTATGTCGCGATGACCCGAGCGACCCAGCAACTCGTCATCCTCACGAGCTCCTGACGTCGGCCACGTGAATCGCCCCGGCGAGCCCGGAGACGCGCTCGCGGAGGTCTACGCGAGTGATGACGCATGCGAAAAGTTCGTGAACGACTTCGCTGCGGCGTGGGACAAGGTGATGAACCTCGACCGGTTCGACCTCACCTGATCATGATATCCAGGCCGGCCCGCGCCGGCCGGCCTGGACGTCCTCAGCCCGAAGGATCCCGGCAGCCGCAACGCGTTCCCCAGCGGAAAAGGCATATGGCAGCGCCACCTATCTAGTTAGGGGTCGCCGCGATACAACCCGCACGCTGACATCCCGCCTGACCACCCTGGACGCATCAGGAACACGCAGGTTATTGGGAGGCGGCTCCTTACCGCCAATCAATCTTGCAGTTCGCGCACCATAGACCGAAAGTAGTCGTCGTCGGCCGCGGGGCCCCGGTCACCGCCTGCCGAAAGTTGCCGTACGCCGTCGATGATCCGCAAAATAGCGCTAATCTCCGCCGGCGTGCGAATCGCCAGCCACGGCCTTGCGATGGCGATAAGGTCCGCACGTGCACCGCCGCCCACAGCTTTGCCCAGCAGAACTGCAATCTCTACCGGATCAGCGTCGCGTTGCCGCAATGCAGCCCGGAATCGGGCCGCCGGCTCCCTCAGCTCCGGGCGAAAGATCTCGATTCGCCTCCACCAATCTTGATCTAGCCGGGGGTCATCTAGAAGAGCCGGCGAGGCGGCACATGCATCGGCGATCAGGCCGGCAATCGGGCCGCTGAGCGGGATCCGGTCATCATGCACGATCGCAATCAGCAGTGTGATAGCCGACTCACTGACGGGGCCGCCACCTGACCCCTTTGCTTGTGTGCCGTCGGGGGCAGGGAAAATCGCACGGATCAGGTGGCCGGCCAGCACGGATACGTCGTCTCCGGCCGGCAGATCGGACCAGAGCGCCCACAATGCGTCCAGATAGCGCCGGCACGCCGACGCGCTTGTGGACAACGGGAAGTACCGGGGCGGCAGACCCAGATAGAGCCGCAGCGTGTCCAGCCGGGTAGCCGTCGGCAGGCCAGGAGAAAGGCTTTCCGCCTCTTCGGCCAGAACGATCAGGTCCCCGCACGCAGGATCCGGGACAGTCACTCCCGGCCGGGTCCTGACCGCTTCAGCCAGGACCGGCCACCAGGCATCCGTCACCTCCTCGAGCGGCCCGTTCCGATAGGCATACCGCGCGGCTAGCGCAACGTCTTCGACCTTGGTAGCGGGCGGGATCCCGGCGGCCCAGGGACGCGGCAGATCGAATCCCGTCGTCAACCCGGCGTAAGGGCGCAGCCACCCAGGACACGTGCCATCGCCTGGTTCAAGCCAATCGAGCCAGGTCGCTCGCCACGTGCCCGCGGTGTCGCGGAGAGAAAGGCGAAGCAACCATCGGGCCAGTGGCGGGTCACGCAGGACCACCGGGCGGACGCTGGGCATTTCGCCGCGTGCTGGTACATGCAGTTCATTCAGCAGCCATGCCACGTCTTTTGCCGGAACTGGGGCGTCATCCAGGCTCCTCCGCTCGGCCAGCGCCGACAGGAAGCCCTCGGCGTCACCAAGTCCGGCCGCGAGCTCGTGCAGCCGACGAGCGATGAGCAGGCTGTCAGGCGCGGCGAGAGAGGAAAGGGCCAGGCGCGCGGCGAGAGCCGCCGACCTGGGCGACCACTTGCGCTCGATTTCCGCTCTGGCGTCATCGCCCTCGCGCTTCATGAGGTCTGTCTCGAGTTCGTCCAGCAAGTTCTGATCGAGCCGGTCAGCGGCGTAACGCCTGACGTTCACCACGCGTTCGACCGGCACTGGGCCAACCCGTGTCGCCGCGACGACGATGCTTGGATCGGCGCGCGAGTGCAGGATCTGACATGCTTCCAGGGCATCGCCCGGCCCGAGCGGATCGCGATGCATGCTCAGATACTCGACCACTTGAGCCGCGCCATGCTTGCCGTGCAGCTCCGCCAGGAGGCTGAGGTACTGGCGCGCGGCCTCGCTGGCCGGTGCTGCAACATCCCCGAACGTTGCCAGGGTCTGCCCACGAGCCGCGAATGGCCCATAAGCCAGCCGGAACGGAGTGGCCTGGGCCCCATCGTGCCACGTGGCCACCGCGGTTCCTGCTCTCATCCCGAACGGGAGGAGAGCGGCGATCCGATCGAATTCGGCTAGCCGGGCCGTCAAGGGATACGGTGACTGCCTCGCCAGCTCTATGACTACGTCACCGCCGAGCACAGCGGCGGCGAGGCGAGCCGTACGGGCGAAAATGGCCGGATCGGCCAGGGCTTCGGCCACCGCCGGTTCTGTTTCAGGCAAGGTGAACGTGAGTGGACCGGCAGGGCCGGGCACTTCGCCCTCTTCCGGCAACTCGGCCGCTGGCGGGATGGCCGCATGCAGTGCCTGGTAACCGGTACGCCCAGCGGCCAGGTCCGCGAACGGCAGCCTCACGAAACGGATCTCGAAATTCGGCCGTCCGACCTGGTCACGCTTGTCGGTCGTATCGACCGCCGTTACAGCCATCCACTGCCGCCCTGCGGCGTCCCGGCTGGGCACAAACGTGGCCCACGGAAGCTGGCCCGGTCCGGGCAGGCTCCCCAGTTGCGGAGTACCGGGAACCGCCGCCCATATCTGCCTGGCGAGACCATCACCGCCATGGCCGCCAGCATGATCACCGCTGCCGCGCAAGATCCGGTAGTCGCCCTTATCACCGGGGTCTTTCCCGACCAGGGCCCAAAGCGGGGCGACGGACTCTTTACCCACCCCCGTCAGCCCTTTTCCTGTGCGCGCTCCACCAGACTGACAAGTGGCTCGACCACATGCAGCGGACGCAGTTTCCCCCGGACCCGCCGCCCGCGGTCCCCGGTCTGCTCCACATTGCAGGCGTCGTCCGGATCAAACTGGCCGTTCTCACGAACCCAGAACCCGACCGACGATAGCACATGAAAACTGATCCGCGAGGGATGGAATGTACGCCGGATGATGTCGAGCAGCAAGTCGGCTTTGATGGTCATCTGATCCCGGCAGAGCGCTTCAAATAGCCGCCAAGCATACCGATCGGGTACCCACGGCTGCTTAGTGTCCGGGTTCATCTGCACACAACCGTACCGGCGCGCTATCCGGAATACCCGCGGATCATCGAGCTTAGGAATACACACCGCGATGTGCTGCGGAAGAAATCTGTCATGCAAAAGTTGCCCTTCGGCGGCAAATTTACCCAAGCCGACAGCCATACTGTCGAAGAAATCAAAGGAGTGGAACTTCTCATCGTCATCCATGTCGTACGTGGGATCGAAGAAGTACACTAGGGCATCCGTGCCGGCCAGGTAGTCCAGGGCCGCCGGCGAGTGGTCGTCGCCGCCGAAATCCCGGCCTCCGCGGTCTTCGAGTGTCACGGTGATCTCGGCCGCACGGGCGGGCCGGAACAGGCTCATCGGCCAGCGGCGTTGCCGCGGATGGTGAAGCAACTGAAAGGACAGCGGTTCCGGTGTCGCGCTCGCGTCAGGGAATGCCCCCCCGTTCCTGAGATTCTCGGCGCGCTCGTCTATGAACCGGCGAGTGGGCAGGTCAGCTGGGTCCACGCGCCATTTGCCGCCCTTGCGGGACGCCTGCCACCCGATGAGGCCGAGAACCGTGAGGAAGGTGGTGCGGCCTGATGAGGGCGAGCCCCAGAAGCCGATCCGTACCGGCTCACTCACCTGCCTGGCGAGGCGGGTCTCGCCTTCGCTTTCGGCGTGAGTGACGTTCGCCGGTGCGGTCAGCCTGACCGGATCGGGCGTCGGGGTGACGTACCGGGTGGCGATCGGCGATGCATCGGACGGGACAACGGCATGCGCCCGGCCGCCCAGCCCGACCGCTACGGCGCCATAGACGGAGCCGCTCTCGGACCCCGCCAACAGCGCCCGCTCGACCCGCTGCTTGTCCCAATCCAGCTCGGCCTGGCCGCCCACCCGCTCGCGCAGCAGGTCGCGAACGCCCGGGTAGAACTCGAACATCACCTCGTCCACCGGTACACGGCCGTCGGCCGCCGAGGTCTGGTAAATAAGGCCGCCAAGCAGAACTTCGCCGAGAACAGCGGTCCCCGACCCGGGGACCAGTTCCCGCTGGATCTTACGCATGGTGTTCAGATTGAACGGTCCCACACTCAGCAGTTTTGCCAGCGACCACGCGTCCTCTGAGGCGTTGACGCCGAACCGCTCGACGCGCTCAACCGGGGACATTCTCCCAAATACATTGTCCGGCGGGAGAAGGCCGGCACCGTCCGCACTGCCTTCGGCCTGACCCGATGCGTCCGGCCTGGGGATAAGAAGAGCATGGCCGGGCACAGCGCCAGCCTCAGAGCCGCGCAACAGCGGGAGCCAGGATTTCAGCCACGGCACATCGAGCCCAATAACGGGAATGGCGGTAGCACCCGGCAAGGAGCCTCGGTCCAGCCCGGCAACCGAGAGGCCGGCGTCCCCGACCTTTACCCGCGCACCGCGATGATGGCCATCATCGGCTGGAAAAAATACTACGGGTACGGGCCGCAAGGCGGTACGGCTCCACATTTCGGGTGGTAGCAGATGAATCAGCAGGACCGTTCCGTAGGTCGCCCATTCACGCAACGGCTGGCGCACTGCTCCATTCCGCCACGCCGCTCCCGTGCCATCGGTAAGTACCATCACGAGAGGCCTGCGGGGTGGCTGGCACAACGCCGAGCTCGAATACCGGGCAGAATCAACGACACCGTTGACGGCATTCGAATGCCAGGGCCGCATGGTAACGTGGGCCGAATCGGTCTCCAGGCACCACGGCCGGACACTTCGAAAGGCCCCGTGGATTTCCAGCATCGCCCGCAGTTCCCGGGCCAGCCGGTTCCAGAGCATGCCCGAACCGCCGAGATCCAGCACCAGATCCAGGTCGAGGCGCCGTCGCCGGGTAGTCCGCCGTACCGGAAGGCGGATCCCGGTCTGCGCGATCCGATGTGCGGTTTCGCTCTCGTCGATCCCCTGGCCCAGATGCGTTCGGCGTGTGTCATAACGCAAGGGGCGCAGGGCCCGGGCAAGGTCACGGACATGGGGCAGGGCCGCCGAATCAGGCAGCCGGACCGAGGAGGTTGTGACCAGCCTTCCCACCGCACCTGTCAGCTGGCCCCGGAGGAAGACAGACGAGGTCGCCGGAGAGATCCGATCCGGTTTCAGGCTGTCAAACCGGCCGTCCCGCCGGTCCCGGAGCGACCGCTCCGTGCCCGGATCCGGTGCTGATTCCAAGACCAGCCCGGGGGATCGATCCGGCCGCCGCGCGTCAGACCCGACGCCCCGCTGGCACAGCCACAATGCGTCGCAGAGCTCCTCCACCGTAACGTCAAGCTTGCGTTCCTTGAGCCCATGGACCATGCCGGCCA
>Ga0335085_10004363_pt1 | contig 23563 bp, 20 predicted proteins | sample Lox_Sample_45_FD_206712 | JGI IMG/M metagenome (GOLD analysis project Ga0335085, IMG submission 206712) | Soil microbial communities from Loxahatchee National Wildlife Refuge, Florida, United States - Lox_Sample_4.5 | ecosystem: Environmental > Terrestrial > Soil > Wetlands | place: USA...
AGCTTGGTCTGGGTCTTCGACAGGTCCGACTGCGTCCTGGCGATGAGCTTGGTGAGGCGCTCGGCCTCGGCGGCCGCATCGATCAGCCCGGCCATCGGCACCAGCAGCGCGAGGCTCCCGACCAGCGCCACGGCCGACTCGGGCGCCGTGGCGCCGGCGGCGAGCGCGGCGACGCTCTGCAGTCCCGCGAGGCGCTCGAGCAGCGCGCGGTGCCGCGCCAGGCAGGTGCGGTCGGCCTCGGTGGCGTCGCGCAGCAACAGCGGGATGCGCCGCGCGGGGGCGATGTTCATCTCCCCGCGGATCTGGCGCACCCCGAGAATCACCGCCTGGATCCAGGCCGCCTCGTGCTCGGCCTCCGCATCCGCCGGGAAGTCCTGCACGCGCGGGTAGGGGGCGAGCATGACGGTGGGACCGCCGACGCCGGCGAGCGGGGCGACCCGCTGCCAGATCTCCTCGGTGATGAAGGGCATGAGCGGGTGCAGCGCGCGCTGCAGCGCCTCCAGCATGCCGGCGAGCGTGCGCCGCGTGCCGCGGCGCGCGGCGGCGCTGCTGTCGGGGGACTGCAGCACGGGCTTGGTGAGCTCGAGGTACCAGTCGCAGAAGTCGTGCCAGGCGAACTCGTACAGGGCGCTGGCGGCGAAGTCGAAGCGGTAGTCGCCAAGCGCGGCCTCGACCTGGCCGAGCATGCGGCCGAAGCGCGAGCGGATCCAGCGGTCGGCGACCGAGAGCTCTGCCGGCCCCTCCTGCGGGGCCTCCTCGCGCAGCGCCAGTGTCACGAAGCGCGCGGCGTTCCACAGCTTGTTGCAGAAGTTGCGGTAGCCGGCGACGCGCGCCAGGTCGAAGCGGATGTCGCGGCTCGGGGAGGCCAGGGCGGCGAAGGTGAAGCGCAGCGCATCGGTGCCGTGCGGGGCGATGCCCTGCGGGTAGGTCTTGCGGGTCGCCTTCTCGATCGCGGGGGCGAGCTGCGGCTGCATCAGGCCGGTGGTGCGCTTGGCAATCAGCGCCTCGAGCGCGATGCCGTCGACGATGTCGAGCGGATCGATGACGTTGCCCTTGGACTTGGACATCTTGTCGCCGTGCTCGTCGCGGATGAGCCCGGTGATGTAGACGTCGCGGAACGGCACGTCGCCCATGAACTTGAGCCCCAGCATCATCATGCGCGCGACCCAGAAGAAGATGATGTCGAAGCCGGTCACCAGCACGCTGCCCGGGTAGAAGCGCTTGAACTCGCTGGAGTCCTGCGGCCAGCCGAGCGTCGAGAACGGCCACAGGGCAGAGGAGAACCAGGTGTCGAGCACGTCCGGGTCCTGCCGCAGCGCCACGCCCGCGGCGATGCCGTGCCGCTCGCGCACCTCGGCCTCGCTGCGCCCGACGTACACCTGGCCGGACGGGTGGTACCAGGCCGGGATGCGGTGGCCCCACCACAGCTGGCGGCTCACGCACCAGTCGCGGATGTTGCGCATCCACTCGAAGTAGGTGCGCGCCCAGTTCTCGGGCACGAAGCGCGTGCGCCCCTGCGCCACCGCCTCCATGGCGGGTGCCGCCAGCGGGGCGATCTTCACGTACCACTGGTCGGTGAGGTAGGGCTCGAGCACCGCCCCGGAGCGGTCACCGCGCGGCACCACGTGGCGGTGCTTCTCGGTCTTCTCGATGAGCCCGTGCGCCTCGAGCTCGGCGAGCACCCGCTTGCGCGCCTCGAAGCGGTCGAGCCCCCGCAGGCGCTCGGGCACCGTGTCGGCCATCGTGGCGCGCGGGGTGAACACGTTGATGAGCGGCAGGTGGTGGCGCTGCCCGACCTCGTAGTCGTTGAAGTCGTGTGCCGGGGTGATCTTGACGCAGCCGGAGCCGAATGCCGGGTCGACGTAGGCGTCTGCGATCACCGGGATGCGCCGGCCGGCGAGCGGCAGGTCGAGCGTGCGGCCGACGAGGTGGCGGTAGCGCTCGTCCTCGGGGTGCACGGCCACCGCGGTGTCACCGAGCAGCGTCTCCGGGCGGGTGGTCGCGACCACCAGCTGGCCGCTGCCGTCGGCGAGCGGGTAGCGCAGGTGCCACAGCTGGCCATCCTCTTCTTCGGACTGCACCTCGAGGTCGGACAGCGCGGTGAGCAGCACCGGGTCCCAGTTCACCAGGCGCTTGCCGCGGTAGATCAGGCCCTCCGCGTGCAGCCGCACGAACACCTCGGTGACCGCCTGCGACAGTCCCGGGTCGAGCGTGAAGCGCTCGCGCGACCAGTCGACCGAGTCGCCGAGGCGCCGCATCTGCGCGCTGATGGTGCCGCCGGACTGTGCCTTCCACTCCCACACCCGCGCGATGAAGTCCTCGCGCGCCAGGTCGGTGCGGCGGATGCCGCGCGCATTGAGCTGGCGCTCGACCACCATCTGCGTGGCGATGCCGGCGTGGTCGGTGCCGGGCTGCCACAGCGTGTCGTCGCCGCGCATGCGGTGGTAGCGCGTGAGCGCATCCATGAGGGTGTGCTGGAAGGCGTGCCCCATGTGCAGGGTGCCGGTCACGTTCGGCGGCGGGATCATGATGCAGAAGGGCGCACCCACCCCGCTGGGCCTGAACCAGCCGTGGGATTCCCAACGCTCGTAGATGCGCCGCTCGATCTCGGCCGGCGCGTACACCTTGTCCATCAGGGGGCTTTGCGGCTCACACGCAAGGGGAGCCTAAGAGTATAGCGGCAGCGCGCCCGGCGTCCGCCCCGGCGATGCGGGGGCGGGCGGGTCAGCGCCCGGCGGGCGCGCGCCGGCGCCGCGGGCGGCAGAAGCGCACGTGCCGGTGGGGGCGCGCGTGGCTGCCGCCGTGCCGGCTCAGCGTCCTGAGCGATGCAGCAGGAAGTCCGCGAGCAGCGGCGTCGGGCGGCCGGTGCTGCCCTTCTGCGCACCGCTCTGGTAGGCGATGCCGGCGACGTCGAGGTGCGCCCATTTCAGGCCCTGGGTGAATTTGCCGAGGAAGGCCGCCGCGGTGATGGCACCGCCGTCACGGCCGCCGACGTTGGCGAAGTCGGCGAAATTGCTCTTGAGTGCATCGCCATACTCCTCCGTGAGCGGCAGCTGCCAGCAGCGGTCGTCGGCGCGCACGCCGGCGGCCTGCAGCTCCTGCTGCAGGCGCTCGTCGTTGCCCATGAGGCCGGCATGGTGGTGGCCCAGGGCCACCACGCACGCCCCCGTAAGGGTGGCGACGTCGATGACCGCCGCGGGCCGGAAGCGGCGCGCGTAGTGCAGCGCGTCGCACAGGATGAGCCGGCCCTCGGCGTCGGTGTTGAGGATCTCCACCGTCTGCCCGGAGGCGCTGGTGGCGATGTCGCCCGGCTTGACGGCCTTGCCGCCGGGCATGTTCTCCACCGCGGCCACGAGCCCCACCACGTTCAGGGGCAGCCGCAGCTGCGCGGCCAGCGTCAGGGTGGCGATGACCGCCGCGGCGCCGGACATGTCGAACTTCATCTCGTCCATGCCCGGCGGGTCCTTGAGCGAGATGCCGCCGGTGTCGAAGGTGACGCCCTTGCCGACCAGCACCACGGGCGCCTCGCCCTTCTTGGCGCCCTGGTACTCGAGCACGATGAAGCGCGGCGGCTGGGCGCTGCCCTGGGAGACGGCCAGCAGGCACCCCATCTTCTCGCGCCGGATCGCCGGCTCGTCGAGGACCTTGACCTTCAGCTGCCCGACGCGCCGGGCGAGCGCGCGCGCTTCCTCGGCGAGATAGAGGGGAGTGCAGACGTTGGCAGGCAGGTTGGCGAGGTCGCGCTGGATGACCTGGGCGGCCGCCACCGCGGCACCGTCGGCCAGTCCGCGCTGCGCGGCGCTCGCCTTGCGCACGGGGCCTGCAAGCACCCTCTTGAGCGCCGCGGCCGCGGGCTTCTTGCCGCTCTTCAGATCGTTGATGCGATAGAGCGCCGTGCCGGTGAGCTCGGCCACCTGGCGCCCGAAGTAGTAGTCGTCGAGCTGCTTGGCCTCCGGGCGGTCGAGCGCGATGGCGCAGCTGCCGATGCGGGTGCGTAGCAGCTGCGCCAGCGCCGCCTGGCAGGCGCGCCGCCAGGCCTTGCGCTGGAACAGCTTCTTGGTGCCGAGCCCGGTGAGCAGCACGCGCGAGGCGCGGATGCCGGGCAGGTCGCTGACCAGCAGCGTCTCGCCGCAGCGGCCGGTGAAGTCGCCGCGCTCCAGCAGTTTCTTCAGGCGCTGCCCGCAGGCGGCGTCCACGCCGCGGGCCTCGCCGGAGAGTTCCCCCTCCTCGAACACGCCAAGCACCAGGCAATCCACCTCGAGTGTCGCCAGGCCCTTGGTCCAGACGCCGAATTCCATTGCGTAACCCCTTCCCGTTGAGGCGCGTTAGACTGTCATTTACCTTATTGGGCGCCTCGCTCCCTGGCGGGCTGCGGCAGCGGCTGCTGCGCGCCTGCGGGTGCAAGTGAAGGCAAGTGTAACTCAAGAAGCCGGCGGATTTCCCCGGCCGGAGCACGGGCAGGTTGGGGAAGATCCTCGGTCGTTACATCCTGCGCGAGGTCATGCTGGCCTGGCTGCTTGTAACGGGAGTGCTGCTCGTCATCCTGCTCGCCTACCAGGTGGTCGGCGTGCTCGAGCGCGCCGCCGCCAACCAGTTTCCGCCCGGGGTGGTGCTCGAGCTGGTCTGGCTCGGCGCTTTACAGTACCTCACCATATTGCTGCCGGTGGGCCTGCTCCTGGGCGTGGTGCTGGCCTTCGGCCGCCTGTACGCCGACAGCGAGATGGCCGCGGCGCTCGCCTGCGGCGCAGGTCCCGCCAACGTGTACCTGCCGGTGGTGCTGCTGGCGGTGGTCGTGTCGGTGGCGCTGGCCTGGCTGACGCTGGTGCTCGCCCCGCAGGCCACCGAGCAGGCCCTGTCGCTGCGCGCCGAGGCGGTGCGCGCGGGACAGTTCGCGCCGCTGGCGGCGGGCAAGTTCCGCTCCTTCGCCGGCGGCACGGCGGTGGTGTACGCCCAGGACATCAGCGCGGACGGCACGCTGCGCAACGTGTTCGTGGAGCGCAGCCGCGGCGCCGTGGTGCAGGTCGCGCTCGCCGAGCGCGCGCGCCACAGCGTCACGCCCGACGGCGCCACGCACATCCTCACCCTGTACGACGGCGAGCGCTTCGAGGGCGTGCCGGGGAGCGCCGAGTTCCGCATCGTGCGCTTCGCCGAGCACACCATCCCGGTGCAGATTCCCGCCCCCAACGACCAGGTGCGCAACCTCGAGGCGCGCAGCAGCCTCGAGCTGCTGGAGTCGGCGGCGCCGCAGGAGCACGCCGAGCTGCAGTGGCGCATCGCGACGCCCCTGATGTGCCTGGTGCTGGCGCTGGTCGCCGTGCCGCTGGCGCGGCTGCGGCCGCGGCAGGGCCGCTACGCGCGCGTGTGGGTGGCGCTCCTCATCTTCCTCTTCTATTCGCAGCTGATCTCGGTGGGCAAGGTGATGATCGCGCGCGGCACGCTGCCGACCGTGCTCGGCCTGTGGTGGACGCACGCGGTGGTGGTGGCGCTGGCGCTGCTCATCATCTTCGCCCCGCAGCTGACGCAGCGCCTGCGCTACCGGGTGCGGGCCGCATGAACGTCCTCGACCGCTACATCGTGCGCACCATCCTGGGCTCGGTGCTCATGGTGGGGGCGGCACTGCTGGTGCTGGGTGCGCTGATCACCTTCATCGGCGAGCAGGACGACATCGGCTCGGGCGGTTACACCGCGCTCGGCGCGCTGTGGTACACGCTGCTCAACCTGCCGATCTTCGCCTTCGACCTGCTGCCGATCGTGGCGCTGATGGGTTCGCTCGTGGGCCTGGGCGCGCTGGCGCGCAACAGCGAGATCACGGTGGTGCGTGCCACCGGCATCTCGGTCCGCCACCTGGCCGGGATCTGCCTGCTGGCGGCCTTCGTGCTGGTGGGCGTGGCGGTGCTGCTCGGTGAGTTCCTGGGGCCGGCGCTGCAGCAGACCGCGCGCGAGCAGAAGGCCTTCAGCCGCTTCAACAACGTCGCGTTCGCAGGCGGCGGCGCCTGGGTGCGCGACGGCAACCTCATCCTGCACGTGGCCGGACAGTCGAGCCAGAGCCAGTTCGCCGGCATGCAGATCTTCGAGCTCTCGCCCGGGCACCGGCTGCTCGCCATGGGCCAGGCGCAGCACGCCACCGCGGCCGCCTCGGGCAAGAAGGGCAAGTGGCTGCTGGCGGACTACACCGAGTCGCGCTTCAGCGGCGACAGCGTCAGCCGCAGCGGCCCGGACCAGCGGGTGCTCAACTCCAACGTCACCGCCGGCTTCCTGGGGCTGGCGATCGAGAACCCGGACCAGCTCACCAACCGCGCCCTGTGGCGCCTGATCAGCTACTACCGCGCCAACGGGCTCGCCGACCGCGAGTACGTGTTCGCGTTCTGGTCGCGCATCGCGCGCACCGTGGCGGTGATCTTCACGGTGCTGCTGGCGATTCCGTTCGTGCTCGGCTCGCTGCGCTCCACCGGCACCGGCACGCGCATGCTCATGGGGCTGGTGCTCGGCATCGGCTTCTTCCTGCTGGAGAAGCTGATCGAGAGCGGTACCGTGGTCTTCAACCTCAACCCGATCCTGCTCGCCTGGTTGCCGACGGCGCTGCTGGCGCTGGTGACCGTGACGCTGGTGGCGCGGGCGCGCTGAGGCCTCAGCCGCCGCCGGCCGCGTGCTGGGGCAGGCCGTCGCTGATCAGCACCCACGGGACCTTGTCGGCGACCCACACGTGCATCTGCGGCGGGAAGCGGGCCGGCTCGTCCAGGCTCACCAGCGTCACATCGATCTCCTCGGGCCGCAGCTCGGTGCGGTAGGTGAGGGCGGTCCCGCAGCAGCTGCAGAAGCCGCGGATGGCGTGGGCCGAGGAGCGGTACTCGGCCAGCTGTCCGTGGCTGATATGGAACTGCCCGCGCGCGAACGTCCCCCAGGGCACGCTCGGCGCACCGGCGGCCCGGCGGCAGCTCTGACAATGGCAGTAGCACAGGTTCCAGGGGGTGCCGGCGGCGGCGTAGCGCACCGCGCCGCACAGGCAGCCCCCCGCGTGGGTCACATCCGGCATGTCTCCAACTCAACGCTCGTTGCCAGTGCGGCGCATTTTAAGGGAACATCGCGCACCTTTGGCCGCCGTCTTCCGGGGGGTTTTGCGATGAACATGGTCCTGCGTGCCGGGCTCACCGGCCTGCTGCTGGCGCTGGCCGCCACGGCCGACGCCGCCGACATCACCGTCCGCCTCGATGCCCGCGAGGTCCTGCGCAAGCACCTGCACACCGAGGAGTCGCTGGCGGTCAAACCCGGGCCGCTGACGCTCGTGTTCGCGCAGTGGATCCCGGGCGAGCACGGGCCGACGGGGCCGCTGGACACGCTCATCGGCATGCGCCTGCGCGCCGACGGCCGGGAACTCACCTGGGCTCGCGACCCGTTCGACATGTTCGCGGTGCGGCTGACGGTGCCCGCGGGCGCCACCCGCCTGGAGATCTCGCTGGACACGGGCCTCCCCACGGAAGGGGGCGAGTTCACCGCCGGTCCCTCGAGCAGCGCCCAGCTCGCCGTCATCTCCTGGAACCAGTTCGTGCTGTTCCCCAAGGGGCGCGATGCGGCGACGGTGAGTACCGAGGCCTCGGTGGTCGCGCCGCCCCAGTGGACGCTTACCAGCGCGCTCGCCCTCACCCCCGCAGGCGATGGCAGCGTGCGCGTGGAGGGCACCGACCTTGCGCACCTCATCGACTCCCCGCTGCAGATGGCCCGCTATGTGCGGCGCGTCGAGCTTGCAGGCTCCGCGCCGTTCCCGCAGCTCAAGCACGTGATCTCGATCGCCGCCGACACCGAGGAGGCCACCGTCGTGCCGGAGGACTTCGCGGCCGACTACTCGCGCCTGGTGGCGCAGGCGGGGATGCTGTTCGGCACCCGCATGTACCGCCACTACACCTGGCTCCTGACCCTGTCCGACCACGTCGCGCACTTCGGCCTCGAGCACCACGAGTCCAGTGACGACCGCGTCGACGAGGATTCGCTCTCCGACGTGCCGCTGCGCCAGGGCGTGGCGGAGCTCCTCGCGCACGAGTACGTGCACAGCTGGAACGGCAAGTACCGCCGCCCGGCGGGCCTTTTGAGCCCGGACTACCAGAAGCCCATGGACGGCTCGCTCCTGTGGGTCTACGAGGGCATGACGCAGTTCTGGGGCGAGGTGCTGCCGGTGCGCTCCGGGATCACCCCGCCGGAGACCTATCGCGACATGCTGGCCGCGGTTGCGGGCGAGTTCGACATCCAGACCGGCAACCGCTGGCGCCCGCTGGCCGACACGGCGGTCGCCGCCCAGGTGCTCTACGATGCCCCGGCGAGCTGGTCGCTCAGCCGCCGCTCGGTGGACTTCTACGACGCCTCGCAGTTCCTGTGGCTGAACGTCGACAGCGAGCTGCGTGCCCGTTCCGGCGGCAGGCTCTCGCTGGATGACTACGTGCGGCGCTTCTATGCCGGCCCGGGCGGCGCACCGGCGCTCAAGCCCTACGTCGAGGCCGACGTGTACGCGGCCCTCAGCGCGGTGGCACCCGCGGACTGGCGGGCGCTGATCCACCGGCACCTCGATTCGCTCGGGCCGCAGACGCTGCTCGGCGCGCTCAAGAGCGCTGGCTGGCAGCTGACTTACTCGGCCGACAAGAACGCCTACCTCGAGGCGCGCCAGAAGCACCGCAAGAGCACCAACCGCCTGTGGTCGATCGGCATGGCGCTGGATGAGAAGGGTAACGTGGTCGAGACGGTCGAGGACCACGCCGCCGCCAGAGCCGGCATCGGGCCGGGCATGCATATCCTCGCCGTGGAGGGCCACAAGTTCTCCGGCGCAGGCCTCGACGCGGCGCTCACGGCCGCACAGGCCAGCAAGAAGCCGATCGAATTCCTCATCGAGGACGGGGATTACTACCGCGTGATCAGCGTGCCCTACGCCCTAGGGCCACGCTGGCCGCACCTCAGCCGCATCGAAGGCCAGCCCGACCTGCTCGGCGACATGCTCAAGCCGCGCACCAACTGAGGCCTCGACTTGACGGTTGTTGGCGCGGTGCGCGCGGGCCTAGACTGCGGGGCTGCACGTTGCAACAGCTGCGGGGGAGACGCGTCATGATCCGAAGCGCACTGCTCGCGCTGCTCGTGGTGCCGGCCGTGGGGCTGGCCGGCGGCAGCGCATTCGACGGCACCTGGAAGGTGCGGCTGGACTCGGTGAAGGTGACCGGCACGCCCGATGCCTGGACGCTCGCCAACGGCACTTACAGCTGCAGCAGCTGCTCCCCGCCGCTGGAGGGCGTGCCGGCCGATGGCGCCTTCCACAAGGTCACCGGGCATGACTACTACGACGAGATCATGGTGCGCGTGCTCGACCCGCGCACCGTGGAGATCTCCCAGAAGCAGGGCGGCAAGCTCATGGGCGTCAACACCATGCAGGCCTCGGCCGACGGCGCGACGCTCAATGGCAAGTTCACCGGCTACTCGGGCGCCGAGCCAGTGACCGGCACCTACACCGAACGGCGCGTCGGCACCGCACCGGCGGGTGCCCATGCGGTCTCCGGCTCCTGGCTGCAGGACCAGTTCAGCAGCGGCAACGACGCCTTGCGCAGCGTGCAGTATGCGATGACGCCCGAGCAGTTCAGCATGCACGCCAACGGGCAGGGCTATACCGCGAAGTTCGACGGCCACAAGTACCCGATCGAGGGCGACCCCGGCCAGACGCTGGTGACGGTCAGGAAGGTCAACGTGCGCACCGTGCACGAGACCGACTATCGCGGCGGCAAGGTGGTGGACGAGATCGAGATCGCCGCCGCCGCGGACGGCAAGACGCTGCTGATGACCGACCGCGACGTGGCGCACGGCCAGATCGTGACGCTGATCTACGACCGGCAGTGAGGCTCGCCGGCGCGCCGCTTCAGTGGCGGTGGCCCGGGTCCTGGGGGAACAGCCAGCAGTACAGGCAGTGCGTATCGGAGGCCACGTGCGGCAGCAGGTTCTCGAGCATCGGCCGCTTCCCCGCCGAGGCGGCGTGCTCGAAACGCTGGCTGGCGAGGTCGTGCGGCACGACCTCGAGTGCGCCGGCTGCGCGCATGATCTCGCCCGCCCGGCTCGTCTCCAGCTCCCCGCGTGGATGCACCGCGACCGCTGACAGCGCGCCGCCACTGACGCGCTCGGCGAGCACGTCCACGAACGCGCGTTCGCCTTCCAGGTCGAACAGCGTCCCGAAGTAGCGCCGGAACTGCTCCGGCTCGGATGCCGCCGGCTGGAGCCCCGCGCGTCCGGCTTCGCCGTGCGCGGTGAGCTCGACCCGGTCGGTCGGGAATCCGTCCCGCACCAGCAGCGTGCGCAACTGCCGCGCGTTGCCGAGGTCATTGAACAGTGCCAGCAGTACCGCACTCATGTTCGCCTCCTTTGCGGACCGATCCGACCGGTGCTACCGAACGCTTAGGCCCGCAGATCGTGCAGAAGATCCTACTCCCGAAGCTCGCGCGGCGGATTCCCAAGTTCCCGTGGGCGGTGGCCGACAGGTGGCGGGGGAGGGTAAATCGCGGCCTTTACCCCTAGGATGGCGCCCATGCCTGAGCGCAAGCGACGCCGCGGACGTCCCCCGCACGGGGACGTGCTCACGCCGGTCGAGTGGCGGGTCGTGCATGCCGTGCAGCACGGCATGAGTAACCGCGAGATCGCGCGCCGCCGCGGCGTGAGCCTGGATGCGGTCAAGTTCCACGTCGCGAACGCCGTGGCGAAGCTCGGGCTCAAGGACCGCGCCGCGTTGCGGCACTGGTTTCGCGAGCCGGCGCACAGTGCGCTGGAGACGGGGAAGGAGATCGCGATGGATACGAACGTCCAGGGGACGAGGCTCGCCCAGGTGGCGCGCAGCGTGCGCAGCATCGAGCAGTCGCAGGCGTGGTACTCGGGCACGCTGGGTCTTCAGCATCTTTATACGTTCGGGACGCTCGCCTTCTTCGACCTCGGCGGCGGCACGCGGCTGTACCTGCAGCAGCAGGAGGCACCCGCGGCAGAGTCCGTCCTCTACCTGCGGGTGCCGGACATCCGTGCCGCCTGCGAGGAGCTGCGCGGGCGTGGCGTCACCTTCCGCGGCGCACCGCACATGGTGCATCGTCATGCCGACGGCACCGAGGAGTGGCTGGTGTTCTTCGACGACCCGGAAGGACGCCCGCTCGCGCTGATGTCCCAGCTGCGCCCCTGAGGGTGCGCCGGCTGTGCACTTCGCTCTAGGGGTGCGCGGCCGGGGCCGGGGCCTTGGCCCGCGGCTGCTTCTTGGCCGGCTCGGGGAGCGGCTTCAAAAGCTGCGTGACGGGCGCGAAGATCGCCGCGTATTTGTACTCGGGGATCTCGAACTCCCAGCCGTCCAGGTGGGCGCCGAGCTTGCGTGCCTCCTCGCTGGCGGCCGGCTGCGCGGCATGAGCGTGCAGCACGATCAGGGCCCGGGTGCCGTCCTTGCGCCCCGACACCTCCAGTTCCAGGCCATCGAAGGTGCGGAACACGACCCGCTCCGCGGGCGGCGCGGGCGTGGCCGGTGCCTTGCCCACGTCCACCAGGCTCAGGCCGCTCAATCCCGCCCCGAGCGAGTCGGCCGCGGCCGGCCCGCTCAGTTCCCGGCCCCTCGGCAGCGGCTGCACCTGGAAGTGGGGGTCGTCGGTCTTCTGGCGCGACAGGGTGTAGGCCCCGCCCTGGGACGGGTGCTCCTCGACCTCGCGCACGCGCTCGAGCGGCAGGTCGACAATCGCGGTCTCGAGCCACAGCTTCGGGTCGGCCTCGGGCATCAAGAGCGGCGCGGCCAGCAGGCTCGCCGGCGCACCCGCCACGCGCACGTAGCCGGACTTTGCCCCCGCCGGCTTGCCGATGATGACGTCCCAGGTACGGGCCGGAGAGGTGGCGGTGATCTGGACGCCGGCGGCCTTCGGCGTGAGGAGGTCCTCGACGCCGAGCGCCGGGTAGTTGGCCGGCAGGCGGGTCTTCTCTTCGACCACGTTGAGCGCGCCCAGGTCCAGCAGGAGCTTGCGCACCTTGTTGACCTGCGCCGGCCAGCTGCGCTCGGCCACGGACCAGCCCTCGGCCTCCTTCTTCAGGGTGACCTGCGTGCCGTCGCCCTTGCGCAGGCGCACCTGGGTGACGGCGTTGATGCCGTGCTCGAGCCCGGGCAGTACCGGGTCACCGCCGAGCGTGGCGCGTTCCAGGTGGCGCTGCGAGGAGATCCAGATCGCAAGACCGATCACCGCGAAGGCGGCGATGAACAGCCACAGGACGCGGCGCGCGCTCATAGCGGGTGCCCCTCGCCGGCCGGGGCATGCAGGCGCCGCCGGCGCCGCCACAGCGCGATCAGGAGCGCAAGGGCCACGAACAGCACCGGCACCACGATGATGTTCACGAACTTGAGCATGTCGCCGAGGCTGCGGATGTCGGCGTCGAGGCCGGCGCGCACCGCGCGCAGCTCCTTGCGGATGCGCAGCTTCTCCTGCTGGAAGTGCTCGAGTTCCTGCTCCTGCGCGGGCGTCAGCAGCATGGCGTTCGAGCCCTTCTCGCCGCCCTTGCTCTCGAGCGCGGTGAGCTTGGTCTCGGTGCTCTGCAGTTGCTGCTCGAGTTCCTGTTCCTTGGCGTGGAAGCGCTCGTTGGCGAGACGACGCAGCTTCTGCACCCGCCCGAACGGCCGGTCGAAGCTGGCGCGGCCGCGCACGCTGATCAGATCGGCGCTGCCGGCCAGGTTGTCGAGGGCGTTCTGCACCATGTCACCGTTGCTCGCGATGGCCTGAGTCATGCGCTGGCCGAAGAAGTTCTGCGCCCGCAGCCACAGGAAGTCCGACAGCATGTCGGCGTCGGCGAACACCACGAGGTTGAGCGGCCGGGTCGAGGCCTTCAGGTCGAGCTGCCCCTGGGGCAGCGTCACCCCGGCCGGCGGTCCGTCCGGGAAGGCGCTGTGCACCATGCCGGTGACGCGCGCCGCGAGGGTGTAGCGCTTGCCGCTCGGCTTGAAGCCATCAAGCAGGCTCGCCGGGTCCATCAGCATGCGGAAGCGCTCACTCGGCAACAGCTCCGAGTCGGTGCTCGACTGCAGCAGCGGCTCGAACTTCACCTGCGAGCCCTTGAGCGGCTCGAGGGCACCCGCCTCGGCGACGTTGACGTTGGAGAGCCCGGCGGTGATGACGTCGTCGGCGGCGAAGCTCTCCTTGTTCAGCCCGAGGATGCCCAGGTGTGTGACGGGCTCCTGGTTCTCGCGCATGGTGACCGCGAGGGCGTGGTCGCGGTCGGCGACCACCAGCTTGGGGTCAAAGCCCACGCCCCAGGCCTTCAGCAGCTTGTCGAAGTGCGAGGACTTGTCCGCGGTGAGGGCCGCCATCGGGTTCTGCGGGTCGGCGCCGGAGACGTCGTTCTCCGCCAGCGGGTCCACGAACAGCAGGATGTGGCCGCCACGCAGCGCGTACTGGTCGATCGCGAACTCGGTGGCGGGGCTCAGGTTCTTCGGGTGCACCAGCACCAGCACGTTGGTGTCGGGGTCGATCTTGGTCGCGTTCGGCTCGAGCGGCCGCAGGTCGAACAGCTGCTGCGCCTCGCTGTAGACCATCCACGGCTCGCGCGGCTGGCCGTTGCGGGGGTCGAAGCCGCCCTGCATGGGCAGCACCGACAGCCAGCTGACCACCGGCTTCTTGGGGTTGGCCAGCTGGTAGATGAGCTTGACCACGTCGTACTCGAGGAACTGCTCCTTCTTCGGGTCGAAGAACTCGATCGCCGCATGGCCGTCGGTGGAGTTGGTGCCGGCGAGCCCGAAGTACACCGGGCCACCGGCCCCGGCCGGCACGCCGCGCACGCCGAGCTCGGCTGCCCGGTCCTCGTCCTCGGAGAACGGCTGCGGGTCGATGATGTGCAGGTGCAGCTTGCCGTTGGAGCGCGCGGTCAGTTCCTGCAGGAAGTCGCGCACGCGCGGGCCGTAGACCTGCAGGTCCGGCTGCTCCTGCATGGCCTTCTGCGAGTAGAAGAAATAGAGGTTGATCGGCTCCTTGATGCCCGCGAGGATGTGGTCGGTGCCGCTGGCGGTGGTGTACAGGCGGTTCTGGGTCAGGTCCAGCCGCCAGCCGCGCAGGGTGTAGTTGAAGAGGATCGTGAGGCCGACGAACAGCAGCGCCAGTGCCAGCAGCACTCCGCCCCCCAGGGTTGTGCGCTTCTTCATGCTTCAGTCCGCCTTGCGCAGTTCGAGCGCGATCGCCGTGCCGTACAGGAACAGGGCGATGAGCATCGCGAAGTACAAGAGGTCACGCAGGTCGATGACGCCCTTGGCGATCGACTGGAAGTGGGTCAGGAACGAGAGCGAGGCGATCGCATCCACCAGCTGGGCCGGGGCCCAGGCGCGGAACAGGTCGATGACCATGGGGAAGCCGGCCATCACGAACAGGAAGCACACCATCACCCCGAGGATGAAGGCCACCACCTGGTTGCGCGTCAGCGCCGACATGCACGAGCCGACCGCGAGAAAGCCGCCGGCGAGCAGCAGGCTGCCGAGGTAGGCGGCGAGGATCGCGCCGTTGTCGGGTCCGCCGAGGTAGTTGACCGTGATCCACAGGGGGAAGGTGAGGGCCAGGGCGATGGCGACGAACAGCCAGGCCGCCAGGTACTTGCCGAGCACCGCGTCCCGCAGCGTGATGGGCTGCGTCATGAGCAGCTCGATGCTGCCGCTGTTGCGCTCCTCCGCCCACAGTTTCATCGCCACCGCGGGAATCAGGAACAGGTACAGGAACGGCACGAAGCCGAAAAATGCGCCGAGGTCGGCCTGGCCGAGCTCGTAGAAACCGCCCAGGTAGAAGGTGAAGGCGTTGGCCAGCACCAGGAAGATCAGGATGTAGACGTAGGCCAGCGGGGTGGCGAAATAGCTCGCCAGCTCGCGGCGCATGATGATGCCCACGTTGCGCATGGTGCGGTCGCTTTCCTCAGGCGGTGATACTGCGGAACACCTCGTCGAGGCGTCCCGACTCCAGGTGCAGCTCCTTGAGCTTCAGCCCCTGCCGTGCCGCCAGCTCCGAGACGGCCGGCAGGATGAGGTGGCCGGCCCGCGGCAGCGCGGTCAGGCGTGCGTCGCGCTCGCTGATCTCGACCTCGGCGACCTCGGGGAGCCCGGCGAGCGCGGCGCGCGCCGCGGGCAGTTGCGCGGGCTGCTCCAGGCGCAGCGAGACGGCGTTGTGGTAGCGCGAACGGGTCGCGAGCGCCGCGGGGGTGTCGTCGGCGACCAGGCGGCCCTTGGCGATGATGACGGCGCGCGTGCACACCGCCTCCACCTCCTCGAGGATGTGGGTCGAGATGACGATGATCTTGTCGCGCGCCATGTCGCCGATGAGCGAGCGCACTTCCTGCTTCTGGTTCGGGTCGAGGCCGTCGGTGGGCTCATCCAGGATCAGCACCGGCGGGTCGTGCACGATCGCCTGCGCCAGCCCGACGCGGCGCCGGAATCCCTTGGAGAGCGTGTCGATGGTCTGCTCCAGCACCCCGCCGAGCTGCAGATGCTCGATGACGTGCTTCAGGCGCCCGGCACGCCGCTCGCCCGCAAGTCCACGCAGGTCGGCGATGAACTCCAGGAAGCCGCGCACGCTCATCTCCCCGTACAGCGGGGCACCCTCGGGCAGGTAGCCCAGGGCCGCCTTGGCCTCGAGCGGCGCGGCCATGACGTCGTGGCCGCAGATGCTGGCGCTGCCGGCGCTGGGATCGATGAACCCGGCGAGCATGCGCATCGTGGTGGTCTTGCCGGCCCCGTTGGGCCCGAGAAATCCCAGCACTTCCCCCGGGCTCACCTGGAAGCTGACGTCATCGACCGCGGTCAGCCCGGGGTAGTGCTTGGTGAGGTGCTGGGTCTTGATCATGGCCTTGGGCTCTACAGGCAACGTGCAGCGGCGAAAGTTCCCGGCGCACTTCGCAAAGCGCGCGATTGTGAACGTGACCCGAGGGGGAATTCAACTTCGGGGAAATTCCACCATAATATCGGGCCGTTAGGCTCGGGTACTGAGGTGGCTTGCGAGGAGTACTCGCGCACGGGCGTCATCGCAGCGCCATGGCCGCGTCACGTGCGCTTCAAGCCGGCGGTGGAAGCTGGCTACCCGGAAGGTCCGCTTGCGACCACCGAGGTACCCGGATGCTGCTCAAGTTCCCTGCCCGCCGCCGCCCGCCGGGCCGTGCCATGGAGGACCGCTTGTCAGTGCACGGGGAAGTTGAGCGCGGCGCTCCGTTCTGCTCGAACCCGCTGTGCGGACTCAACGTCCGGCTGCCCGACGCGCGCATCCAGGGCGCCGGCAACTGGGTGAGCCTGCCGGACGGGCGCGTGTTCGGGCGCAACTGCTTCGGCGCGACGCTGCTGTGCGATGCCTGTGGCACGGGACGAGGGCCGGTGCGGCTCAGCGCCCGGGCATCGGCCGGCTGAGGGTCGCGCGCGCGCGCCACCAGAGGATGCACAGGATCCCGCCCACCATCCCGCCCAGGTGGGCGAAGTGCGCCACGCCCTCCTGGCGCCCGGTCACCCCGAAGAACAGCTCGAGCAGGGCGTAGCCCCCCACCACCAGCCACGCCGGCAGGGGCAGCGGGATCGGGATCACGAACAGCTTCTGCCGCGGGAAGAACCAGGCAAAGGCCAGCAGCACCCCGAACACCCCGCCGGAGGCGCCGACCGTGAAGCCCGCATCCGCCGCGCCGCGCGTCACCAGGAGCTGGGTCACGCCGGCCGCCAGCGCGCACACCAGATAGTAGACCAGGAAGCGCCGGCTCCCCAGGTACAGCTCCAGTGCGCGCCCGAACATGTAGAGCGCGAACATGTTGAGCACGATGTGCCACACGAACGTCGGGTCGTGGAGGAAGGCATAGGTGATCAGCTGCCAGGGTCGGAACAGCGGCGCGCCCAGGGGCCAGAGCGCGAAGTTGCCGATGATGAAGTTGCCGGCTACCAGCTCGAGCAGGTAGATGAGCACGTTGGCGACGAGCAGCGCGCGGGTGACCGGGGGCAGGGCGGGCATGCCGGCATCTTACCGGGCCTGGATCATGCGCTGCAGGAAGACCAGGTCCAGCCAGCGGTCAAACTTGTAACCGACCTCGCGCAGGTGCGCGCAGCGCTCGAACCCCAGGCGCTCGTGGAAGCGGATCGAGGCGGCGTTGGCGGCATCCACACCGGCGATCATCACATGCTTGCCGAGGGCGGCCGCCCGCGGCAGCAGCGCCTGCATCAACAGCGTGCCCACGCCCCGGCCCCGCCCGTCGGCGCGCACGTGCACCGAGTGCTCGACGGTGAAGCGGTAACCGGGCCAGGCGCGGAAGTCCCCGAAGGTGGCAAAGCCGGCCACCCCCTGCGCATCGCGGGCCACGAGCACCGGGTAGCCGGCCGCCGTGCGCGTGCGCCACCACTCGCGCCGGTCCTCGAGCGTCACCGCGGTGCTCGAGTAGATGGCGGTCGAGGTCGCGATCACCTCGTTGTAGATCTGCGCAAGTCCCGGCAGGTCCTCTTCGAGGGCGTCGCCGATCGCGGGGGCGGACTTCGGCATCGGTGTTCCTTCAGGCGGCAGCCAGCGCGGTGCGCAGGAACTCGATCAGCGGCGGCCGGTCGCTGTGGCAGACGTTGAAGCGCAGGCGCTGCGCGGCGGCGGCGGTCGGGGAGAACAGCGCCCCGCGGGCCAGCAGGATCGAGTGCTCGCGGGCCCGGCGCACCAGCTCATCGACGGCCACCGTCGCGGGCAGCGCTCCCCACAGGAACATGCCCTGGCCGTCCGGGCCGTCGAAGGTCAGTCCCGCCGACTCGAGCGCCGTGCGCGCCTGCAGGCGCAGGCGCGCGATGCGCGTGCGCAGGCGCTCCACGTGGCGCTTGTAGCGGCCGCCGTCGAGCACCTCGCAGACGAAGCTCTCCAGCAGCGCCGAGCCTGACAGCACCGCCAGCACCTTGCGCTCGATCAGCTGTGCCACGACGGCGCCGTCGGCGGCGATGTAACCGACGCGCAGTGCCGGGCCGATGAGCTTGGAGAAGCTGTCGACGTAGATGACGTGGCGCAGCCCGTCGATCTGCGCCAGGCGCACCGCCGGGCCATCGTGCAGGTCGCCGTACACGTCGTCCTCGACGATCGCGAACCCGAACTGCTCGGCGAGCGAGAGGATGCGGTGGCAGTGCGCGGCATCGGCGCTCGAGCCGGTCGGGTTGTGCAACAGCGTCTGCACGAAGAACGCGCGCGGGCGGTGCTGGCGGCAGGCCTCCTCGAGGGCGGCGAGGTCCGGTCCGTGCGCCGTGCGCGGCACCGGGATCAGCCGCACGTGGTGGGCGCGCAGCTGCTCGAACAGCACGAAGTAGCCCGGGTCCTCGACCAGCACGGCATCGCCCGGGGACAGCAGGATCCGCGCCAGCAGGTCGAAGGCGTGCGAGGCGCCGAAGGTGGTCACGATGTTGCCGGCGCCGGCGGCGATGCCGTTGTGCACCAGGCGGGCCGCGATCTGCTCGCGCAGCTCGATCAGTCCCTGCGGCGGGCACGGGAGCCAGCTCTGGCGTCGGCCGTTCTTGGCCACCCGGCTCAGGACCGCGGACGGCACCGCCTCGAGCAGCCAGTTCTCCGGCAGGAACCCGGAGCCGGCGGGGATGAGGTCGGCGCACTGCGCCAGCGTCAGGCGCGCCAGCCCCAGCGCGTCGGTGCCGGCGTCGGGCAGCGCCTCGACCGCCGTCAACGGCGCCGACGGCCGGCGCGTGCTGACGAAGAAGCCGCGGCCGGCGCGCGACTCGATCAGGCCGCGCGCCACCAGGCGCTCGTAGGCATCCACGACCGTGAAGGGACTCGCGCCGATCTGCTGCGCCAGGCGGCGGATGGAGGGCAGGCGGGTGCCCGCTCCGAGCTGGCCCGTGCGCACCAGCTGCGTCAGCCGCTCGCAGATCTGCTCCACCAGTGGTATGCCGGAGTCCCGGCTGAGCTCGAACATGGCCGCCTAACGGATCATCAGCACCGCGGTCGCGACCAGCGCGACCGCCATGACGCCGTTGAATAGCATGCGCGCGCGCGGTGCGGCGAGAAACCTTTTCAGGCCACTGCCGAACAGCGCCCAGACGGTCATGCATGGCACGCCGATGGCCTCCATGACGAGCGCCATGTAGAGCCCTGCCAGGAGCGCACCGAGTTCGTGCGGCAGGAACAGGGTCGCGGCGGTGAGGCTCATCACCCAGGCCTTGGGGTTCAGGAACTGGAACAGCGTGGCCTGCACGAAGCTCACCGGGCGGCTGTGGGCCTCGGCGGCGGCGACCGAGCTGCGCAGCAGCTGCCAGCCGAGGTAGACGAGGTAGGCAGCCCCCACCCAGCTGAGCGCGGTCTGCAGCCGCGGCCAGCGCGTGAACACGGCGCTCAGGCCGGCGCACACCGCCAGCAGCTGCAGGGTGAAGCCGGACACCACGCCCAGGATGTGCGGCACCGTGCGGCGGAACCCGAAGCGCGCACCGGAGGCGGTCAGCATCACGTTGTTCGGGCCGGGCGTGATCGACATGACGAACGTATAGGTGATGAACGGCAGCGGATCGGGCACGCGGCTCTCCCTCGGGAATCTGGTGCGGCAGACGCCCGGAGCATGGCGCCCCGCCGGGGACTCCCGACAGGTACGCGTGGCCTTGGGCCGCGGCACACTGTACCGGGGTGCGCACCGGTACGGTGCCCGTCTATCATGCGCGCCATGACTGAGGCCTTCATCTGTGATGCCGTGCGCACGCCGATCGGCCGCTACGGCGGTGCCCTGGCGGCCGTGCGCCCCGACGACCTGGCGGCGATCCCGCTCGCCGCACTGCTGAAACGCAACCCGGCGCTCGAGCCCGCTGCCGTCGAGGAGGTGCTGCTGGGCTGCGCCAACCAGGCGGGCGAGGACAACCGCAACGTCGCCCGCATGGCGCTGCTGCTCGCCGGGCTGCCGGTCGCGGTGCCCGGCGCCACCGTCAACCGGCTGTGCGGCTCGGGCCTGGATGCGCTTGCCATGGCGGCGCGCATCGTGCGCACGGGGGAGGCCGGGGTCGTCATCGCCGGCGGCGTCGAGTCCATGTCGCGCGCGCCGTTCGTGCTGCCGAAGGCCGACGCCGCCTTCTCCCGCAGCGCGGCCATCTACGACACCACGATCGGCTGGCGCTTCATCAACCCGCGCCTGGAGAAGCTCTACGGCACCGACTCCATGCCGCAGACCGGCGAGAACGTGGCGGCGCAGTACCAGGTCGGCCGCGCGGACCAGGACCTGTTCGCCTGGCGCAGCCAGCAGCGCACGCAGGCCGCCTATGCGCGTGATTTCTTCGCCCAGGAGCTGGTCGCGGTCGAGATCGCGGGCCGCAAGGGCAAGTCGCTGAGCGTCACGCGCGATGAGCATCCGCGGCCCGAGACGACGCTCGAGCAGCTGGCCGCGCTCCCCACGCCGTTCCGCGAGAACGGCACCGTGACCGCCGGGAACGCCTCCGGGGTCAACGACGGCGCCTGCGCGCTGCTGGTGGCCTCCGCGGAGGCTGCGCGGCGCTACCAGCTCACGCCCCGGGCGCGCGTGGTGGCCGCGGCCACCGCCGGGGTCGAGCCGCGCATCATGGGCATGGGGCCGGTGCCTGCGACGCGGCGCGTGCTGGGCCTCGCCGGACTTACGCTCGGGCAGATGGACGTGATCGAGCTCAACGAGGCCTTCGCCGCCCAGGCGCTCGCCGTGCTGCGCCAGCTGGGGCTGCCGGACGATGCGGCACACGTGAACCCGAACGGGGGGGCGATCGCGCTCGGGCATCCGCTTGGCATGTCCGGGGCGCGCCTCGCGACGACCGCGACCTGGCAGCTCGCCGCGCAGCGCGGCCGTTACGCGCTGTGCACGATGTGCATCGGCGTCGGGCAGGGCATCGCGCTGGTGCTGGAGCGCGTCTAGGCCGCCGGCGGCCCCTGCCAGGGGAGCTGGTCGAGGTCGAGGTTGCCGCCGCTCAGGATCACGCCGATGCGGCGTCCCCGCAGCGCCGCGCCGGCACGCAGCGCGGCATAGGGCACCGCGCCCGAGGGCTCGACCACGATCTTGAGCACTTCCCAAAGCTCGCGCATCCCGCTCACGATCTGTTCCTCGCTCACCGTCACGATGTCCTCGACGCCGCGCCGGATCTCGGCAAAGGTCCGCGGCGCGAGCGCGCCGCGCAGCCCGTCGGCGATGGTGCGCGGCGCGCCCATGGGCTGCAGCGCGCCGGTGTGCAGCGAGCGCGCGGCGTCGTCGGCCCCCGCCGGCTCGGCCCCGAAGACGCGCACGCCCGGGCGCAGTGCGGCCGCGGCCACCGCGGTGCCGCTGATCAGGCCGCCGCCGCCCACCGGGCACAGGATCACGTCGAGCTCGGGCACCTGCCCGAGCAGTTCGGCCGCGACCGTGCCCTGTCCGGCCATGACCATGACGTTGTCGTAGGGATGCACCAGCACCGCGCCGGTGGCGGCCACCAGTGCGTTCGCCTCGCGCTCGCGCGCCGCGAGGGTCGGCTCGCAGTAGGTGATCGTGCCGCCGTAGCGCTCGACCGCGGCGCGCTTGGCGCGCGGGGTGTTGCTGGGCATCACGATATAGGCGGGGATGCCGCGCAGCCGCGCCGCGCGCGCCAGCGCTGCGGCGTGGTTGCCCGAGGAGTGGGTAGCGACCCCGCGCTGCGCCTGCTCGGACCCGAGCGCGAACACCGCGTTGGTGGCGCCGCGCGCCTTGAAGGCGCCGCACTTCTGGAAGTTCTCGCACTTGAAGTACAGCTGTGCGCCGCACAGCTCATCGAGGCGCTGGCTGGTGAGCACCGGCGTCTCGCGCACGCGGCCGGCGATGCGCGCGCGGGCCGCCTCGATCAGGGGCCAGCTTAAGGGAGCATCCGCGGCATCGCTCATGAGGGCCGGCAGCATGGGCAGCGCGCCGCGCGCGGTCAAGCGATGGGATCCTCAGGGCGCGCGCGCCACCTGCAGCCGGCCCGTACCGGCATCCAGCTGCGCCAGTGCCGCAGCTGCATCGACGCCATCGGCCGCACCCCGGGACCCGACGCGCCGGGCCCGCAGCAGCGCCTCCACGGCGGTGCCCGAGAGGCGCGCCGGCGAGGCCGACAGCAGCAGGGCGGCCACCCCGGTGATCTCGGCGGCGGCCACCGAGCTGCCGGACTCGAAGTCGTACTGGGCCAGCGGCCGGGTAGTGAGCACGTGCTCGGACGGCGCGCCGAAGGCCTGGGGCGGCAGCGGGTGCTCGCTGCCCCCGGCGGCGAGCACGCCCGGGATCGAGGTCGGGAAGCCGGCGGCCGCGCCGGGCAGCGCGCCGACGAAGATCATGCCGCGCTTCTGGCCCTGGGCGACCAGGGCGGCGAGCAACGGGTCTTGCGGACCCCCGAGGCTCAGGTTGACCAGCGGCGTGCCGGCGGCCAGCGCCCCGGCGAGTGCCTGCGCGAGCGTGAAGGTGTTGCAGGCCGCGGCGTCGGTGTCGCGCGCGACCTGCCAGCAGGCCTCGAACACCTCGAGCTGCGCGCGCGGGGCGATGCCGACTATGCCCACGTGGTTGTTGGCGACCGCCACGATGATGCCCGCCATCGCCGTGCCGTGCCGCGTGCCCTTGCCCCCGCCGGGTACGTACGAGTGCGTGCGCGCGATGCGGCCGGCGAGGTCCGGGTGGGCGACGTCGACCGCGGTGTCGATCAGTGCGATCCGCACCCCGGCGCCCTGGCTGCGCGCATGCGCCTGCGCGATCTGAAGGCGCGCGAGGTTCCCCTGCAGGTCGTAGAGCGGGTCGTTGTAGGCCGGCGCAGCGGCGGCGCTGAGGGTGTGGAACTCGTTCAGCGGTTGTGCCAGCAGCACGTCGGTGTCGTGGCTGAGCGCGGCGAGCACCTCGGATGCCGGGCGCCCGTCGGTGATCTGGTAGACCACGCAGTGCATGCCGAGCGCGCGGATCGGCCAGCTGTCCACCTCGCGCAGGGCATAGCGCGCGGCGATGCGCTGCGCACGCTGGTGCGCATCCTGCGCCACCCGGTAGCCCGCGCCGCCGTAGCGCGCACCGGTGGTCCCCGCCGGCGCCGGGCTTGCGTGCTCGGTGTTGGCAAACGCGACGACCAGTCGCGGCGCCTGCGGCGGCTCGCCGCCGAGCGCAGGCATCGCGGCCACGAGCGCAAGCAGCAGCACGGCGCTGCGGGGCATCACGGTCCCGTGCGCGGCGGCGCGGCAGCCGGCAGCGGTTCGATCCAGCGCACCCGTGGGTCGGCGGCGAGCCGGCCGGCGAGTTGCTGCAGGCGCAGCGGCGCACTGCCGGTCGTGGCCGCCGGTGCCACGCCGAGCACGCCGCTGGCGTCGGGCCCCTCCACGATGCGCGCCCCCGCGTGCTGGAGCAGTTCCTCCACCTCGCCGAGCGGAAGTGCGCGGTCGAGGGCGATGTGCAGCACGGCGCTGCCGGGTCGCGCCGGGGAGGTGTAGGTGCTGTAGGCGGGCTGCGACCAGCGATACGCGGTGGCCAGGAGCAGCCCGAGTCCGGTCGCCACCAAAAACGTCGCGGCCCAAGCGAGGCCCGGCGGCCGCCAGCTGGCGCCGACTGAGGCGGCAGCCGGCGGCGCCGGTGCTGCCGGCGCTTCCGGCCGTGCCCCGGGGGGCTCGCCGTCGAT
>Ga0335085_10004364_pt1 | contig 23562 bp, 24 predicted proteins | sample Lox_Sample_45_FD_206712 | JGI IMG/M metagenome (GOLD analysis project Ga0335085, IMG submission 206712) | Soil microbial communities from Loxahatchee National Wildlife Refuge, Florida, United States - Lox_Sample_4.5 | ecosystem: Environmental > Terrestrial > Soil > Wetlands | place: USA...
GGCTCACGATCAAGGAAACGCTCGACCTGGCGCGGACTCCTACGAAGCCCGGGTAGAGGCGAGACGGCTCCGGCGCGACGACGGGGGAGCGCGCTCGCGAGCCACCACGATGCGTTCGACGGGACGAGCGTCCAGCGGCTCGGAGACGGCACCATGAGCATGTTCCCGAGTGCGCTCGATCCGGTGCTCGCGCGGCGCTGACCGAGATTGGCGACGCCAGACGTGCTTGATGGGAGGCGGCGCGCAGGAGTGGACGCTACCGCCGGTCGTGCCGGGCGAGCCACTCGCCAACGACCTGCATGTAGCGCTCGCGCTCCTCGATGTGGCATGTGCGACGACTCCTCGAACAGAACCCACGCGGCGTCGGGGATGCCGCTCTGGAGCGTCTCGTGTAACGCCGGCGTCGCTTCGTCGTGGCGGCCTGAGACCAGCAGCGTCGGAACCTCGATCGAAGCGAGCCGATCCTTCGACTGCCAATCCTTGATCAAGCCGACGACGTGGAACTCGGTCGGCCCGTTCATCGTGTGGTGGACGGTCGGGTCGCGCTCCAACCACGCGAACGCCTCGACGACCTCCGGCGGCCAGGGATCGAGGCGGCACACGTGCCGGCCATAAAAGACCATGCACGCCTCGGCATACGCTGGATCGTCGGTCGACCCCGCCTCCTCATGCCGTGCCAAGCTGGTCGTAGTGGACAACCGCCCGCCCGTCAGCCGCGAGACCCGCCAAGGACAGTAGGTAGTCGCGCGCAGCACCGGGACCGCCGTGAAGCACGATCAGCGGCGCGTCACATCATCCGGCCGCAGCTCTCCCGTGACCCGATACCACGTGCTGGCGGTCTCGCCGTCCACACGGAAAGGCACCGTCCCCTCACGGACATCCACCGGCGCCGCGTCCGCGTCCATCGCGGCCCACCCTACATCGGCTCCGGTGAAAAACGCTTCAGCAGATTGCGTCGGCGCGCTGGTCGTCCGATGACTTTCTTGGGGACAGGTTGTGGGGACAGGTTCAAGAGTTTTCAGGGAGACTCAAGGCGTTTCGAGGAAGGTGCGACGGGCAGTAGCGTCCCCGCTCGTGATGTGCGAGCCGCAGAACCAGCCGCTGCTTGACATCCACCCGCCCTTCAAAGAGACGAGTGGCCGGTGGCCAGCCGCCGCTACCTGAGCATCGAGTCGCTCGCGAAAGCACTTGCCGATCCCGTAGACGAACCCGAGGAGGTGATGAAGATCGCAGCAGCCGCGTAACGCTCAGGCGAGGATGACGCGCTCAACCTCATACACCAACTTGACGGACGCGGCCAGCGTCGATCTTGGAGTTCCATCAGCGCTCCGCCGACCTCGCTGGCCCGCTTCTGCAGACGGCGCAACGTGCGACCGCCTCCCGATAGATACAAGAGGAGTCGAACTCCAGCTCCTGAAGAGAGGGGGACGCAAGGACGCGAGGCTCGACAAGGCGGGAACTCGCCGGCTGGCCGCGGACACTTATTAGATGTGGGGCCTGCCGTGCTCAGAGATGACGCCGAGCTGTGGCGCAGGGCTTCGACCGATGCGGAGGCGTTCGGCGAGCTGTTCGAGAGACATGCCCAAGCGGTGTTTGCGTTCTGCGCGCGACGCACAGGCGACCTCGCACTCGCCGAGGACCTGACGAGCGTCGTCTTCCTCGAGGCGTGGCGGCGGAGGGGTTCGGTGCGACTCGAGAGTCGGAGCGCGCTCCCCTGGCTGCTGGGCACGGCGCACAACGTTGTGCGAAACCAACACCGCTCCCTGCGGCGACACCGGGCGGCGCTTGCCCGCATGTGCGCAGACGGCGTCTCGCCGAGCGGCGAGGAGGAGGCGATCGAGCGCCTCGATGCGCAGCGAGTCTTGTCTGCGGCGCTGGAAACGGTCGGGCGACTCCCCCGGGAACAGCAAGAGGCGGTCAACCTCGTCCTATGGAGCGGCCTCTCCTATGAGGATGCCGCCCTGGCGCTCGGCGTTCCGATCGGGACGGTTCGTTCGCGCGTCGCCCGCGCCCGCGCGACCCTTGCCGCCTCACTCGCACCGCCCACGACAAGCAAGGAGTTGCCATGAACGATCTCTCTGCACCCCCCGTGCCCGAGCTGAGCAACGCTTGGATCGCCAGCCACCGCGGCCAGCTCGTGCGCGAGATCAGGTCAGTGCGCCGGTGGCGCGTCTCGCGCCGGCTTGCCTTCAGCGGCATCGGCGCGTTCGCTGCAGCCGGCGCGGCAGCAGCGGCCATCATCATCGTCTTGAGCGGCACTCATGCGTCAAACGCTTTCGCCGGCTGGACCGCAACACCCACCCGTCCTGTGAGCGGCCAGACCGCGAGCGCGCTAACACAGTGCACCTCCCGGCTCGCCAGCTCCGCAAGCGGACAGTCCAGCGTCCCGGCCCGCGGCTGGCAGCCGATGCTGACCGACACGCGCGGCCCGTTCACCGCCATGATCCTCCAGAGCAACGGAGCAACCGCCACCTGCCTCACCGGCCCCTCATTCACCACCACCCTGGCCAACGCCACCCAAGGCGGCGCCTCGCAGCACATCATGAGCAGCGGCTCCGCCAGCGCCGGACAACCACCCAGCATCTCGGTCATGGGCCTCGGCCGCCCAAGCACAGGCCCGATCAGCCAAGCAACCCAGCAACAGGCCACCATCAACGGCGGGCAGCCGTACACCTTCCTCCAAGGTCAAGTCCAGGTCGGCGTAACCGCGGTCACCCTCACCCTCTCCGACAACAGCCATGTGCAGGCAACCGTCGCCGACGGATCGCTCGTCGCCTGGTGGCCAGGAAACGCCCACCCAACCTCGGCGCAAGCAACCAGCAACTCCGGCGTCACGACCCAGCAGCTCACCTTCACCCCAATCTCGCCGCCCAACGGCCCGCCCTCGCAAACGCGCACACCCTGACCTGCAGTACCGGAGCCCCCCGCTCCAGATACGCCCCACCAAGTCCGCGCGAGTTGGGCGCAGCTGCGCCAACTCCGGACGAGCGGAGCAGGACACTGCTCCACAAAATCTCACCCGCCTCGGCTGCGCACTTCTGAGCCGCCCGTCCGGCTCAGCCCCCTCCGTGATAGAGAGCGAGTCAGTCGTTGCGGATTCGGACGGCGAGCTTTCCGAGGGTGCCGGCGGCGAAGTCGGCCAGTCCCCGAGGGACGTCCTCAAGGCCGTATGTCCGCATGATCGGGACGTGGATGATGCCGGTGGCAGCCGCGTCGGCGAGTTTCGCGAGGGTTGCCGTGGCGGGGCTCGCCATGATCGGTGCAAGGATGACGTCGTCGCGGCCGAGCTGCTCGGGGGTCAGGCCAAGGGTCGATGCGATCCGGCCGCCGGGGGTGAGGAGGGCTACGAGTACGGCTCCGTCGCCGGCGAAGTGCAGCACCGCCTCGACGCCGCCTGGGTGCTCCCGCCTCACGGCAGCGGCGACGTCACCGTGGTAGTCGACGACGTCGTCGGCGCCGTGCTCCCTGACGAACGCGATCTCGTCATCGGTGCTGGCGGTGGCGATGACGTGCGCGCCGCTCGCCTTGAGGAGCTGAACAGCGATGATCCCGACGCCGCCGGTGGCGCCGGAGACCAGTACCGTCTCGCCGTGCTTCGGTTCGACCGCTTCGACCGCGTCGTGGGCGGCGGTACCGGCGAGCCCGAGCGCGCCGGCCGCGGCTGCGTCGAGACCGTCGGCGACTTTAGCGGCGAACGCGGCCGGGGTGGTGATGCGCTCGGCGAAGCAGCCGTCGCCAAGCTCTGGCTTCATGAGCACGCCGAACACGGTGTCGCCTTCGGCGAAGCCGTCGACGCCGCCGCCGACGGCCTCCACGGTGCCCGCGAAGTCCTTGCCGAGCACGACTGGGAAGCGGTGCTCCACCATCCGTTTGAGGCGGCCGCTCGCGACGCTGAGGTCGAAGCCGTTGATCGAACTCGACGCAACGCGGACGAGGATCTCGCCTTCGGCCGGCTCGGGAGCGGGGATCTCGACGAGAGTGGCCGGCGCGCCGAAATCGGTAGTCGCGATGGCTTTCATGCGTGTTCCTTTCGAGGTCTGGGGACTCTTCGGGTGGGTTAGTTGAGAAGGCCGGCGCGCCGGCTGTGCTCGCGCATAGCGGCGCGCATGCGACGAGCGGACGGCGGGGCCGGGCCGGAGGTCGCGGCTTCGGCGCGGAGGCCGTCGAGCAGGACGTGGATCAGGCGCTGAGATGCGTCGCAGGCCGCGGCGTGGGCGCGGGTGACGACGCCAGCGTTCGCTTGCAGGATGACGAGGACGTCTTCGGGCGTGGCGTCGGCGCGGAGCGCGCCCGCAGCCTGTGCCCGTTCGATGAGCTCGACCAAGCCGCGGAAGGTCTGCTCGCGCAGCGCCTTCATCTCCGCGGCGGCCGAGACGTCCATCGTGACTAGGTCGGCTATGCCGCGGTCGTGCAGCTGTAGGTCGGCCGCCGCTTCGACGTAGCCTCGGAACCCTTCCCACGGGTCGTCCGCTTCGAGAGCTGCTTCGACCGCGCGGGCGTGCTCGGCCATGCGATCGGCGAACACCGCCGCGATCAGATCGAGCCGCCGCGGGAACCGGCGGTAGAGGGTTGCGTTGCCGATGCCGGCCTGGCGTGCGATCTCGTCTAGCGGCGCCTCGAGCCCACGTTCGGCCATAACCTCGCGAGCCGCAGCCACCAGCACCGCCCGGTTGCGGGCCGCGTCAGCGCGCAGCGACGTCCTGGTCATACTGGCGAGGGTAACATATAAGTGGGGACTAATCCCCATTTATTAGTCGCTTAACGGGCACCTGCATCAAGCGAGCGGTGGGCTGGCTCTAATGGTGGCGACGAGCGCCACGGTCACCACATCCGCGGTCTCGCTCCTTCTACTCGGCGTCACGTTCTTCGCGAGCTAGCGGTGCCACATCCCAACGACTTCCCTGTGAGGAAGGTGTCTACCGCGTAAGACGAGGCCCTCGGTATGGAGCATTTTGTGGTGCAGAGCCGACGCAAACCCCCGCAAATGAGCGCAAAGGCAGGACCGCGGAAGCCGCCGCCCGGTGACTTGCAAGTCGTCTCTGTTAGTTGCATCCGATTGCCGGGGACCCGGGATGGTAGGGAGGGGTCGACGGTTCGAGTCCGCCAGAGGGCTTCGTGGAAGTGCCTGCAAATCCGGCGGTTGGGCGGTTGGGTTCTCTTGGCGGTAAACGGGTGTCACGGGCGGCACTCGCGGGCACTGCGGCACGTTCGCGGCATCAGCAGCGGCGAGCAAAGGAGGACGTCGCGGCGCTTTCTTCTCCATTTGTGCTGTGTGAGGGGCGCCCGTACGCGCGCCATACGCAACCGGGGACGACCGCGTACGCTGCCGAAGGCGGGAGGCGGCGCGGTATCTCCTCCTGCGTCGTGTGTGTGTGGCGGAAGGCGATAGCCGGGCGGGACGCCCTGGTAGCTCAGGGCGGATTTCTCGAGCTCGAGCGCCTTGGTCGCCGCGCGGAACTCCCCGTCCGGCGCGCCGTCGAATCGAGGGCCAACGTCCTCGAGATCCTTCTTGATGTTCCTGAGCGTGAATGGCACGGCGCGATCCTATGGGCGGCGCGGTGAGCACTGCTCGGCGTGATACCGAGCTCGTTCGTATGCGCCACCTGGGCCTTCTTCAGCTCACGGCCCGCTTCACGAGTTCGGCGATGCGCTTCTCGTCGGCCTTCGTCAGCTTTGTGAGCGCGAATGACGTCGCCCACATGCTGCCGTCGTCGAGGTTCGCTTTGTCGCTGAAGCCGATTGTCGCGTACCGCGCCTTGAACTTCGCCGCGTCCTGGAAAAAGCAGATGACCTTGCCGTCCTTCGCGTAGGCCGGCATGCCGTACCAGGTGCGAGGCCTCAGGCCGGGCGCGGCCTTCATGACGATCGCGTGCACCCGCTCGGCCATGACGCGGTCGGACTCGGGCATCTGCGCGATCTTTGCGAGCACGACCTCCTCGCCTTCTGTGTCCTTCAGCGCCTCCTTCATGGCGGCCCGTTCTTCTGCTGTCAGCTTTCTGCTCATCGGCTTCCCTTCGTTCATTCGATGACCTATCCGACCACAAGCGCGGTGGCGCCGGGCGGTCCGGGCAGAATCGTGGGAACGTACTCGAGCAGTTGGATACGGCCGTCGAAGGTGCGGCCGCCGATCATCTCGAGAGCAACATCGGGGTAACCGTCGTAGATCCGCTCCCGGCCTGTGCTACCGGTGATGACGGGAAAGACGACCACGCGGAAGCGGTCCACGAGACCGGCGTTCAAGAGAGAACGACACAGGGTGAGACTGCCGATCGTGCGCAGCGACGTCGAGCCCTTCGCCTTCATCTCCTGCACCGCCTCAACGGCGTCTCCAGCCACCAGTTGCGTGTTCGGCCACGAAAGCGGCTCGCTCAACGTGCTCGAGAAGACGATCTTCGACATGCCCGCGAGCGCATCGGTGCCTGGCTCGCCCTCGGCGGCGAAGCGCGACATGACGCGGTAGGTCGTTGCACCCATCAGGATCGTGTAGTCCGCTTCGGGCTGCTCTCCCAGCCACGCCAGGTACTCGGGCCCTTGCAGCCCCCACCAGCCCGGCCAGCCCTCGGCAGCCGCGTAGCCATCGAGCGATGTGATGAAGTCAACGAGGAGTTCTGGCACCGAAGGTCTCCTTGTCCGTGGATCTCAAGTAGCGGCTCTCGCCTTCCGCTGGTGAAGGAACGACAGATAGGACGCGCGGCGAGCCGCAGACTCATTGTGGGTGCCGGGATCAGCTTCCGCACGAGCGCCTTGGGCAGCGGCCGGTCGACGGGAAAGTGCAGCGCGCTCTTGGTCATCGTGTATCCCTCGACTCGCTCACCAGCGCGGGCAGCACCGAGCCGCTGAAAGGGAGGTAGCTGAGGTGATCCTTGAAGGCCGCGAAGCCGGCAACGATCGGTCAGCTCCCGAGACGCGTCGCGAGCCCGGTCGAGATCACCGAGCGCGAGCATGACCTCGGCGTACGCGGGCAACAGTCGCGACCGCTCGAGAGGCGGGACCGTCTCGCCGAGCGCGCGGCGCAGCGCGGCGCCCGCAGCCCGCGTGTCGCCCTCGGCCAACCGCAGCAGCGCCAGACCCGGCTGCGGCTCCCGGCCGCAGGCGTTGGCATCCCGGTAGGCGGCCTCGGCGGCGGCGAACTCCCCCTGCCGGCGCAGCACCTCGGCCTGTTGATACGCAGCCTGACCGGCAGCAAGCCGGTTCATCGCCCGCTCGCAGCGCTCCCATGCCCGCCGCGCCTCCTCGAGGGCCTCGACCCGCTCGCCATGCAACCGCAGGATCTCCGCCCGGTGTGCCAGACAGCGGCCGGTGAAGGCGACGAGGTCCGGCTGACCCTCCCACCAGCGCGCCAGTGCCGCCGTCCATTCGTGCGCTCGCCGCAACTCGTATGCCTCCTCGCAGCCCGCGATCGCGCCGCAATAGACGATCCCCGTGACCATCGGCGACAACTCGCCGCCGATCGCAGCGAGCATGGCCTCGTCCGGGTATCTGAACCCCTCCTCGAGCCGAGCAAGCCTGATCAGCGCAATGGCCTGAACGTGCGCCCCGAGCGCGAACAGATCGCGGTCTCCGGCTCCCTCTCCGATCGCGGCCGCTTCGCCTGCAACCTCAGCGACGAGCGCGTACTCGCCAGCCGCTTCATGCGCAATGCGCGCGGCAGCAGAAGGTAGCCGCGCTCCGGACAGTTCTTCTCCTCGCGCTCGAGCAGCCGTTGCGCCCGCCCGAACCAGCCGCCCGCCTTGGCCACGTCACCCAGCATCGCCATCCAAGAAGGCTAACGGCTCACCCCACTCTTCCATCCGCCTCGGAGCCCGAGCCCCCTGCACTCCTCGTCGAAGACCCGTCGCTTACCCGCCCAGGTCCCGTAAGACACCTCGGCGGCGAACTCGGACGCGCCCACCCGAGAACGGTGCACTCGCCGCGGTCGAAGCCGACCTGCCCGCGTCCTATGTACCACCGCCGAGCTCTCGATGACCTTCGCTGCTCCGTGTTCGCGCCGATCGACGACTCGGTCCAGCTGCTCCCGCCGAATGGGGCACCGTCTACGGCGGGATCTTGACGCTCCTGGCGAAGTCAGCGGCCACGGCCGCCGTTTAGAGCACCGCCGTCGACGGCACCGCCTTCACCGCTCTCGACGTCAAGATCAATTTCCTGCGTGCAGTACCCGCCGACGGAGGCAACCTTCTCGCGACGGGCACGGTGCTGCACCGGGGCAAGCGGCTCGCAATGGCCACCGCCGAGGTCATGCACGGCAACGACCGCGTAGCCGTCCTGACCGGCACGACCGCGCTCACCCCGCGCACAACCCACGCTCGGGCCACAGGCGGCATGCCACGGGCTCGAAGCAAGCAGCCTAGCTACAGCCCGTCCTGCCCTGCTGGACCGGCCACTGCCGCACCTGCAACCAACCCATCGACCTCTACCAGCTCCCGCCCTCGAAAACACACAGATTTGTGCTATCTCAGATATATGTGTATTCTATCGCCATGCCAACCGATGCTGAACTCACCTTCGCCGACCACATGGGCCGCTTCTATGCCCGCCGTTACTCGTTCCCCCCGATGATGGGGCGATTGGTCGGCTATCTCGCCGTCTGCGATCCGCCCGATCCGACGATCGGCGAGCTCGCCGAGGCCCTACTCGCCAGCCGCAGCGCGATCGCCGGCGCGGTGAAGGCCCTCGAGACGATGCACACGGTGCGGCGCTCGCGCGTCGCGGGGGAGCGGATGGACCGCGTCCGGATCGACATGAGCTCGCCGCAGGCCCTGGGCATGGACGTCACCGAATTCCAGGAGCTGCTGGAGCTCGCGCGTGAGGGACTCGAGGTCCTGCAGGACGCCCCTGCGGAGCGACGGGCGGTGCTGCTGGAGACGGCGGCCTTCGCCGAGTTCCTGCTCGAGCAGATCCCGAAGTTCCAGCAGGAGTGGGAGGCGCGACGCCAGGCGCTCGTCGCGTCGGGAAACCTGCCCGAAACGCGCCCTGGCCAACGGAGGCACCCATGACCGATACACATCAACCCGCCGTCGTCGTGACCGGCGTGCGGAAGTCGTTCGGCGAGACCGTCGTGCTCGACTGCGTCGACCTCACGGTGACCGAGGGAACGATCTTCGCGCTCCTCGGCCCCAACGGAGCCGGCAAGACGACGATGGTCCGGATTCTCTCCACGCTCATTCCCGCCGACTCCGGCAACGCGCAGGTGGCCGGCCACGACGTCGTCGGCGACCCCGACGGCGTGCGCGCGTCGATCGGCGTCACCGGCCAGTTCTCGGCGGTGGACGAGCTTTTGACCGGCAAGGAGAACCTGCAGCTGATGGCCGACCTGAACCACCTCGGCCGCGCCGCCGGCCGCGCTCGAGTCGACGATCTACTCGCCCGGTTCGATCTGGTGGACGCGGCCGCCAGGCCGGTGTCGACGTACTCGGGCGGGATGCGCCGCCGCCTCGACCTGGCGATGACGCTGATCGGCTCGCCTCGAGTGATCTTCCTCGACGAGCCCACGACCGGGCTCGACCCGCGCAGCCGTCGCCAGATGTGGGACGGCATTCGCAACCTCGCCGCCAGCGGCGTCACCATCCTCCTGACTACGCAGTACCTCGACGAAGCCGACGAGCTCGCCGATCGGATCGCTGTTCTCGACCACGGCCGCATCGTCGCCGAGGGCACCCCGGACGAGCTGAAGCGGCGGGTCCCCGGCGGTCACGTCCGCCTCCAGCTCGCCGACCCGCCGACCCTGCGCGCCGCTGCCGCCCTCTTCGACGGCGCGACACCCGACGAGGAGCGACTCGTCCTCCGCGTGCCCGGAAACGGAGACGTCGCTTCCCTCCGCCATCTGCTCGAGCAGCTCGACGACGCGCGGATCGCGGTCGAGGACCTCTCGATCTCGAGGCCCGACCTGGACGATGTCTTCTTCGCCGTTACAGGCCCCCCAACCCTCGAAAAGGAGGCAGCCTGATGAGCACCCTCGCCTACACCGTCAGCGACTCCACCACCATGCTCCGTCGCAACCTGCGGCGCCTGCAGCGCTATCCGTCGCTGACACTGCTCCTCATCGGCATGCCAATCGTGTTCCTGCTGCTGTTCGTCTACGTCTTCGGCGGTCAACTGAGCCACGGCCTCGACACTGCGTACGCCGCCGGCCACACCGGGCGCGCCGGCTACCTCAACTACGTCACCCCCGGAATCCTGCTCATGACCGTCGCCGCCGCCGTCCAGGGCACCGCGATCGTCGTCGCGATGGACATGACCGGAGGCATCATCGACCGGTTCCGCACCATGGCCATCGCCCGCTCCGCGGTCCTCACCGGCCACGTGCTCGCCAGCCTCATCCAAACCCTCCTCAGCATCGGCATCGTGCTCGGCGTCGCCGTCGCACTCGGTTTCCGCCCCCAGGCCGGCGTGCTCGACTGGCTGGCCGCGGTCGGTCTACTGACGCTGTTCGCGTTCGCGCTCATCTGGCTCGCCACCGCCCTCGGCCTCGCCGCCAAGAGCGTCGAAACCGCCAGCAACACACCCATGTTCCTCGCCTTCCTCCCCTTCCTCGGCAGCGGCTTCGTGCTCCTCGCCTCGATGCCGACCGGACTCCGCCAGTTCGCGCACTACCAGCCCTTCACCCCTACGACCGAAACCCTGCGCGGGCTCCTCACCGGAACCCCGATCGGCGCGAACGCCGTCGTCGCCATCGCCTGGAGCGTCGCCATCGCGCTCGGCTCCTACCTCTGGGCCAGACACCTCTACACGCACAGGCGGGCGGCCTGAGCCCGGCCGACCGCCCGCCCGGCAAGCACACTCCCTCGGGTCCGGCGCAGGGATACAACGGTCGCAGGTTCAGCCGATCCACCGAGATCCGTGACCGCGCTGCGTTCGGCTAAGCGGCCTGGCGAGCCCAGACGGACGCAGCGCCCGCGCAGATCGGTGGATCCGGGCTCAGTGCTGCCTTGCGGGTCGCCATCGGAGTGACCGCCGCAGCAGCACTAGCACCGCCCTGTCATATGAGCAGGAAAGCGCCGGCGAGTGAGGGCTGCGGCTCCCATCACCCGCCGGCGCATATTCCGGAGCGGTCTGCGGCCCACCGCTCAACGCTCTCAACGTAGGCGCGTCAACTCAGGGCCGCAATCCCCCGCGATGGGTGAACCGCGTGGGTGAACCACCGATCGGGCGATTCCGTGAAGCAGCCGCTATCGCTGATGATCGGATCACCGGCGGGCCCGATGCGGCGAGGCCCACCGAGCCGAGATGAACCTCTCCCCCTCGCTCTCGGCAGGAGTTGGCGCGGCGGGGCCGACGATGCGGCGGTCGGCTCCGCCCCTTCTCACGAAGCCCCGAGCACTGTGAACATACGTTCGTGGCATCGCACGGGTCGGCACACGGACGCTTACCCGCGCCATCCAGCAGCACGTCCATCGTGGCCTCGACCACCGTGCTCCTCGTCGCTTCGCCGCTGGGAAAACCGGGTTGCGAGGATGACGCGGGGGGTCAGCCATCACCCGGATCCGTGGCCGCCGCTCCGCGCTCGCCTACGGCTCGCGCTCCACGATTACACCACGAGCGGGGACGGTACTCCGCCAGCTTGCAACGCCGACTAGCTTTGTAGCGGGCCGATGAGCGGACAGCGATGGTTTCAGCGTCGGCGGACCGGTCTTGGCTGGCAGCCGGCGGGCTGGCAGGGCTGGGCGATCACGCTTGTCGTGGTCGGTGCGGTGATCGCCGTGGTCGTTCTCCTACGCGGCTCGTCCGCGCGCATCCCGGTCGTGATCGCGATCCTCGCGGCCTACGCAGTCGTCGCGCTCGCGACCGGCGGCTCCAGGCCCGGCGAGGTTCCTTCGCCCGGCGAGCGCCCGAGCGAGGGCGAGAGCGACGCGGGCGTCGGCGGGGACGAGCAGCGGGAGGCACTCAGCACGCTCACCGTGGGTCGGTCCGCGACGGGCTCGCCCGGTGAGCCGGCACTCGTCGTCGAACACCTGACAAAGCAGTTCGGCGAACGACTGGCGGTTCACGATGTCTCCTTCAGCGTCGGCGTCGGCGAGGTCTTCGGGTTCCTCGGGCCGAACGGCGCCGGCAAGACCACGACGGTGCGCATGCTCGCCACCCTGATCGCACCGACCTCGGGCCGGGCACGCGTCGCCGGGGTGCCGCTCGACGCTGCTAACGGCGTCGAGGTGCGCAAGCGGATCGCGGTCATGACGGAGAACCCGGGCCTGTACCTGCGACTGACGGTTGCCGAGAACCTGGCGTTCTTCGCCGGTCTCTACGAGCTGGCAGAGCCCGAGAAGCGGATCGGGCAGGCGCTGGCGGCGGTCAATCTCGCCGGCCGCGCCAATGACCCCTGCGGCAGCCTCTCAAAGGGTCTCCGCCAGCGGGTCGCGCTCGCACGCGCGCTGCTGAGCAACCCGGCGGTCGTCTTCCTCGACGAACCGACCTCGGGTCTCGACCCGGTCGCGTCCCGGGACGTGCACGAGTTGATCGACGGACTGCGCGAGCGCGGCGTCACCGTCTTTCTCACCACTCACCGGCTCGAGGAAGCCGAACGCCTCTGCGACCGAGTTGCCATCCTCAACACCAGCCTGCGCACGATCGGCCGACCGGACGAACTCCGCGACCGGCTCTTCACGAAGACGCTGCTCGTCCGCACCGCCGCCCCGCTCGCTTCGCCCGAAACGGTGTTCGCTGTCTCCGGAGTCGACGGCTGGCGCGCCGACGACACAACCCGCTACCAGCTCACCGTGAGCGACACCCGCATCGCCGCGCCGGCGGTCACGCGCGCGCTCGTTGCCGCCGGCGCCGATCTCCTCTCGCTCGCCGAGGCCCAGCACTCGCTCGAGGACGTCTACCTCGAGCTCATCGCCGACAACCCCGAGGCAACCAGATGAGCCTCAAGCGAGTCGGGTCGGTCGTGCACAAGGAGATCCGCGAGTTCCGGCGCAACCGCTTCGTGATCGGGACGATGGCTGCGCTTCCACTCGTCTTCCTGATCACGCCGATGATCACCATCTTCAAGACGCCCGAGTCGGCATCGGCCTCCCAGGCCCGAGCAGCTTTCGGAGTCATCTCCCTTCTGATGCTGATCGTCCCGGTCGTGCTCCCACCCGTGATCGCGGCATATTCGGTCGTCGGCGAACGCGACCAGGGAACGCTCGAGCCGGTCCTCACCACGCCCGTTCGCGCCTCAGAACTCCTGCTCGGAAAAGCCATCGCGACATTCCTGCCCTCCGTCGGGCTCGCCTACGCCATCTACCTCGTCATCCTGGTCAGCATCCGGCTCGGGGCCGCCCACGTCGTCAGCGACGTCGCCTTCCACCCGCCCCAGCTGCTCGCCCAGATCCTCTTCATCCCACTCCTCGCGCTCTGGTCGATCTGGGTCGGGATCGGCATCTCCTCCCGAGCAACGGACGTCCGCGTCGCGCAACAACTCGCCACCCTCGCGAGCCTGCCGCTGCTCGCCTTCACGTCCCTGATCTCCTTCCAGGTCATCGCCCCCTCCGTTCCGCTCGCAACCGGCCTCGCGCTCGCCCTCCTCGCGATCGACGCCGCCGGCTGGCGCATCGTCGCCCGCCTCTTCGACCCCGAACGCCTCATCACCGGTCGTCCGAACAAGAGCATCCAAGGGGAAGCGAGCTAGACGCTGCCGGGGCCGGCGCCCGGGAGGTCAGCCCTCACTCGGAAGCTGCGCCGGAGGGGCCGGAGTGAGACCGTGGCGGCGCATGACTTCTCCCAGCGCCACGACATCGGGAGGCCCGCCGGCCGAGGCGTCGAGGACACCGGCGACCTCACGGAAGAAGTCGGGGCCGAGGATGCCGGGGGTGACGATCGCGAGGGCCTTCGCGTCGGCGTCGTGCGTGTTGTCGAAGTGATGGACTGCGCCGCGGGGGATGAAGAGCGCATCGCCGGGGCCGACGTCGGCGGGAACGCCCTCGACCGTCCAGGTGAGAATCCCCTCGAGCCCGTAGATCGTCTCCGCGTAGCCGTCGTGGCTGTGGGCGGCAGCGACCTTCGCGCCGGCAGGAACGTCGAACTCGAAGACCGCGACCGAGCCTCCCGACTCCTCGCCCTCGAGCAGAAACAGGATCACCATCTCTCCGACCGTGATGTGCTCGCGCATGCTGGTGGTCATCTCGCTTCCTCCTCGTACTGGATGGTAAAGTTGCTTGACCCTACATGGCGACCAACACCTCGTCAAGTAGCTTGACCAAATCTTCCGGGAGAGCGCGGCAATCCCCACCACCGCTGATCGGTGCGCTCCTGCGCATCCCGTGGGAAGCCGTGCAGCGGCACATGCTGGAGCGACTACACGCACGGGGCTTCGCGGACTTCGACGCCGCGTACCTCAACGTCTTCCAGTACCCCGGCCCCCAAGACGCAAGACCTTCGGAGCTCGCCGCTCGGCTGCGGATCAGCAAACAGGCCCTGAACCACCTGCTCGGCCAACTCGAGAAGCTCGGCTACCTCGAACGGCGACCAGACCCCGACGACCTCCGATCAAAACGCGTAGCGCTCACCGCACGCGGCAACTCGGCGATCCGCGTGATCCGCGAAGCCGTCGCCGAGATCGAGGCCTCCTGGGCGCAGCAACTCGGCAAGAAACGCTTCGCCGAACTCCGCCAGCTCCTGCTCGACGTCAATCAGCTGACGACGGGACGTTGCGCCGGCCAGTGACGATCTGGGTCGTCCGGGTCGGCGAGGAGGTGTATGTGGGCTCCGTGAACGGGCGTGGCTCGTCGTGGTACCGCGGCACGCAGACCCGCCATCAGGCGCGGCTCCGCGCCGGCGGCGTCGAGAAGGACGTCGAGCTCGTCGAGACGGACGACGATCTCCCAGCGGTCGACGCCGCCCACGAGATCAAGTACGGCCGCCGCTACCCGACGATCGTGCCCTCGATCGTCGCACCGTCGGCGCGTGCCGCGACGCTCGAGCTCGTGCCCCGCTGAGAGAGGAGAAGCAAGCAATGGAGAAGAGAACGATGGGTGGCAGCCTCGAGGTCTCGGCGATCGGCCTCGGCTGCATGACGATGAACACGAACCTCTTCGGGACGCCCTCGGGGAGCCGCGAGGAGATGATCGCCCTCCTCCGTGGCGCCGTCGACCGCGGCGTCACCTTCTTCGACACGGCGCAGGTGTACGGGCCGTTCGTGAACGAGGAGCTGGTCGGCGAGGCGCTCGAGCCGCTGCGCGATCAGGTCGCGATCGCGACAAAGTTCGGCTTCGACCTGTACGGCGCCGGCCGCGAGTCGGGGCTCGACAGCCGCCCGGAGACGATCAAGAAAGGGGTCGCGCAGTCGCTGGAGCGGCTCCGAAGCGACTCCATCGACCTCCTCTACCAGCACCGGGTCGACCCGGACGTGCCGATCGAGGAGACCGCAGGCGCGGTGAAGGAGCTGATCGAGCAGGGCAAGGTCCGCCACTTCGGACTCTCGGAGGCCGGCGTCCAGACGATCCGCCGCGCCCACGCCGTGCAGCCGGTGACGGCGCTGCAGAGCGAGTACTCGCTCTGGTGGCGCGAGCCCGAGCAGGCGATCATCCCGACGCTGGAGGAGCTCGGCATCGGCTTCGTCACGTTCAGCCCACTCGGCAAGGGCTTCCTCACCGGCGCGATCGACGAGCGTACCGAGTTCGAGGACTCGGACTTCCGCGCGCAGAACCCGCGCTTCCAGCCGGAGGCGCGCAAGGCCAACCGCGCCTTCGTCGACCTGCTGAGCGAGATCGCCCGGCGCAAGGGGGCGACGCCGGCGCAGATCGCGCTCGCCTGGCTGCTCGCGCAGAAGCCGTGGATCGTCCCTATCCCCGGCACGACCAAGCTGCACCGGCTCGAGGAGAACATCGCCGCCGCCGAGGTCGAGCTGAGCGAGGACGACCTGCGCGAGATCGACGACGCGCAGCTCGAGGCCCAGGGGCACCGCTACCTGCCGCGGCAGCAGGCGATGATCGACAGATGACGAGGAGCGTTTCGGCCGCGTCGCTTCTGCTCGGCCCGGACGGCGGTTGCATCACCGGCAGCCGCCCGGGTTGGATCCAGGTCAACCTCGGCGCCCCGCGCAACGAATGAGGAGGAGAGCAAGCATGCAGATCACGCGCAACGTCAACGAGACCGGCCGCGGACCGGTCGACTGGTTCACGGGCGACGTCTACATCGACACGGTCGCAGCGCCGACCGACGGTTCACTGATCGGCGCCGCCTGCGTCCACTTCACGCCCGGCGCGCGCACCGCCTGGCACAAGCACCCCCACGGCCAGACGATCTGGGTCACCGAAGGCGTCGGGCTCTGCCAGCGCGAAGGCGGCCCGATCGAGGTGATCCGCCCCGGCGACCGCGTCTTCTTCGAGCCCGGCGAGAACCACTGGCACGGCGCCACGCCCGCGCGGTTCATGGCGCACGTCGCGATGCAGCAGGCTGACAACGAGGGCAACGTCGTCGAGTGGGGCCGTCATGTCAACGACGACGAGTACGCGCGGGCGCCGTCGCTCGAGGCAGGCGATCGCTGATGCGCGCGACGGATGGGAGGACGCTCTACCCCTTTGCCCGTCAGCGAGGACGACGCCCGGATGCCGTCGCTGCTCACTTACATTTGCAGATGTGAGAGCCGTCGACACCGGTGCCCGGCGCTGAGATGACCCCCTCGACGCTCGACCAGTCGAAGTGGGTGAAGGTCGTCGATCAGTCGAAGTGCATCGGCTGCCACGCCTGCACGACCGCCTGCAAGTCCGAGAACGAGGTGCCGCTGTCGGTCACGCGCACCTACGTGAAGGCGGTCGAGGTCGGCACCTTCCCCCAGGTGCGGCGCGCGTTCCAGGTGACGCGCTGCAACCAGTGCGACGACGCACCGTGCGTCGCGGCCTGCCCGACCGGTGCGATGTTCCGGCGCCCAGACGGGATCGTCGACTTCGACAAGTCCGTCTGCATCGGCTGCAAGGCGTGCATGGCCGCGTGCCCGTACGACGCGATCTTCATCAACCCGGAGGACCACTCGGCGGAGAAGTGCAACTTCTGCGCGCACCGGATCGACGTCGGGCTCGAGCCGGCGTGCGTCGTCGTCTGCCCCGTCGAGGCGATCCTCGTCGGCGACCTCGAGGACCCGACGTCGAAGGTCGCGCAGATCGTCAACCGCGAGCCGGTCACCGTGCGCCGGCCCGAGAAGGAGACCCGCCCGAAGCTCTTCTACAAGGGCGCCCATCACGCGACGCTCGACCCGCTCGCCGCCCGCCGCCCGGAAGGCGGCCTCTTCACGTGGAGCGAGCAGGGGCGCGTGCCGCACCAGGTCACGTCCGGTCACCCGTCGCCGTGGAACAGCTCGGCTGCGGCGCTGCTCGCGTACGACGTTCCGCATCGCACGCCGTGGGACTGGCGGGTCAGCCTCTACACCTGGACGAAGTCGATCGCCGCGGGCGTCTACCTCGTCGCGGCGGCGCTCGCGCTCGCGGGCCTGCTCTCCTGGTCGAGCTCGCTCTGGCGCGTCGATGCGCCGCTGCTGGCCGCCGGCTTCCTCGCGGCGACCGGCGCGATCCTGATCGCGGACCTCGAGCACCCGCTGCGCTTCCACATGATCTTCACGCGGCCGCAATGGCGGAGCTGGCTCGTCCGCGGCGCGTTCGTGATCGCGGGCTACGCGGCCGTCCTCGCGCTCCACGTGCTCGGGACGATCCTCGGGTCGACGACGATGACGAAGGCGCTCGCGGTCCCGGGAGTGCCGCTCGCCGCGCTGACCGCCGTCTACACCGGCTACCTCTTCGCCCAGGCGAAGGCGCGCGACCTCTGGCAGAGCCCGCTCTTGCCGCCGCACCTGCTCGTGCAGGCCGCGCTCGTTGGCTCGGCCGTGCTCCTGCCGTTCGGGCAGGCGGCGGGCCCGCTGCGCTGGGTGCTCGGCGCGGCCGCGTTCGCGCACCTGCTCGTCGTGCTCGGCGAGACGACCCTCACGCACCCGACGGCACACGCCCATCTCGCCGTGCACGAGCTGGCTCGAGGCCGCTACGCACGCTTCTTCTGGGTCGGCGCCGCGCTCGTGGCCGTCGCGGTCGCGGCGCCGTGGATCGGCGTCGTCGCCGTCCCGTTCGCGCTCGTCGGACTGCTCTCCCACGAGCACGCCTACGTCCAGGCGGGCCAGGCGGTGCCGCTGGCGTGAACGTCGAGCGCCTGAACGAGCGGGTCAGCGCCGCGCGGCGCGAGGCCCTCGCCCGCGGCGACACCTTCTACCCCGGGCCGAGCCGGGTGCACCTCGCGGCATTCCCGCCGAAGGAGCGCTGGGACGACTGGGTCGAGCTCGACTCGCGCTCGTGGCCGGAACGGCGGGAGCGGCGGTTCATGCTCGTCCCGACGACGTGCTTCAACTGCGAGTCCGCCTGCGGCCTGCTCGCGTATGTCGACCGTGAGACCCTGCAGGTGCGCAAGCTCGAGGGCAATCCCGAGCACCCGGGCTCGCGCGGCCGCAACTGCGCGAAGGGGCCGGCGACGCTCAACCAGATCACCGATCCCGACCGGATCCTCTACCCGCTGCGCCGCGCCGGGGCGCGCGGCGAGGGCCGCTGGGAACGCGTCAGCTGGGACGAAGCGCTCGACGACATCGCGGGCCGGATCAGGCGGGCGCTCGACGAGGGGCGGCCGAACGAGATCATGTACCACGTCGGCCGGCCCGGTGAGGACGGCTACACCGAGCGGGTGCTCGCCGCCTGGGGCGTGGACGGGCACAACTCGCACACGAACATCTGCTCGAGCGGCGGCCGGGCCGGCTACGCGTTCTGGATGGGCCTCGACCGTCCGAGCCCCGACCACGCCAACGCCGACGTGATCCTCCTGATCAGCGCCCACCTCGAGTCCGGCCACTACTTCAACCCGCACGCCCAGCGGGTGATAGAGGCGAAGCAGCGCGGCGCAAAGCTGATCGTCCTCGACACGCGGCTCTCGAACACGGCGACCCACGCCGACCACTGGCTCTCGCCGATCCCGGGCAGCGAGCCGGCCATCCTCCTCGCGATCGCCGACGAGCTGATCCGGCGCGGCGCCTACGACCGCGACTTCGTCCGTCACTGGTGGAACTGGCAGGAGTACCTCGCCTGCGAGCACCCCGAAGGGCCGCAGACGTTCGAGGAGTTCGAGCGCCTCCTGCGCGAGCTCTACTCCGCCTACACGTTCGAGTTTGCCGAGCGCGAGTCCGGCATCTCAGCGGAGGTGCTGCGCGAGGTCGTGGAGCTCGTCGCCTCCGCCGGCTCCCGCCTCTCGACGCACACCTGGCGCTCGGCCGCGGCGGGGAACCTCGGCGGCTGGCAGGTCTCGCGTGCCCTCTTCCTGCTGAACGCGCTCCTCGGTGCCGTCGCCGTCGAGGGCGGCGTCTATCCGAACGCCTGGAACAAGTTCGTGCCGCGGCCCCTGTACGTGCCGCCGCATCCGCAGGCGTGGAACGAGCTGACCTGGCCGACCGAGTACCCGCTCGCCATGAACGAGATGTCGTTCCTGCTCCCGCACTTCCTCAAGGAAGGCCGCGGCCGGCTCGAGGTCTACTTCACCCGCGTCTACAACCCCGTCTGGACGAACCCGGACGGATTCAGCTGGATCGAGGCGCTCACCGACGAGGACCTCGTCGGGCTGCATGTCGCGCTCACGCCGACCTGGAGCGAGACCGCCTTCTTCGCCGACTACGTCCTGCCGATGGGTCACGGCTCGGAGCGGCACGACCTGCACTCGTACGAGCAGTACGACGGGCAGTGGATCGCCTTCCGCCAACCCGTCCTGCGCACCGCACGCAGCCGGCTCGGCGAGACGCTCGGCGACACGCGCGACGCCAACCCCGGCGAGGTCTGGGAGGAGAACGAGCTCTGGATCGAGCTCTCGTGGCGGATCGATCCCGACGGGAGCCTCGGGATCCGCCGCTACTTCGAGTCGGCGGAGCACCCCGGCGAGAAGCTGACCGTCGACGAGTACTACGGTCACATCTTCTCGCACTCGGTACCGGGGTTGCCGACGGCGGCGGCGGCCGAGGGCCTGACGCCACTCGAGTACATGCGCCGCTACGGCGCGTTCGAGGTCGCGCGCGGGGTCGGCCCCGTGCACGCGCAGCCCGTGCCCGCCGACGAGCTCGTGGACGCGCACGTCGACGAGCTCGGCCGCGTCTACACGCGCGCGGAGAAGCCCGCGTCGGCGAACGTCGTGCCGCTGCCGACGCCCGACCCCGACGAGGAGGGGCGGCGCCTGGTCGGCGTGGCAGTCGACGACGATGTCATCCGCGGGTTCCCGACCCCGAGCGGACGTCTGGAGTTCTACTCGCGAACCCTCGCCGCGTGGGGCTGGCCCGAGCATGCCGTCCCCGGCTACATCCGCAGTCACGTGCACCCGGCCACGACGGGCGAGGACCAGATGATCCTGATCTCGACGTTCAGGCTCCCGGTGCAGATCCACACGCGAAGCGCGAACGCGAAGTGGCTCGACGAGATCGCGCACACGAATCCGCTCTGGCTCCACCCGCGCGACGCCGAGCGCCTGGGCGTGCGCACCGGCGAGCTCGTGCGGGTCGAGACCGAGATCGGCCACTTCGTCGTCAAGGCCTGGGTCACCGAAGGCATTCGGCCCGGGGTCGTGGCTTGCAGTCATCACATGGGGCGCTGGAAGACGGGCGAGACCGGCCAGCGGCAGTCGATGGCGACGGTCGACCTCGACCGGAGCCCGGAGCGGTGGAGCCTCCGCCGCCGCACCGACGTCCGGCCGTTCGACTCGGCCGACCCGGACACGCGCCGGATCTGGTGGACGGACGTCGGCGTGCACCAGAACCTCACCTTCCCCGTGCATCCCGATCCGGTCTCCGGCATGCACTGCTGGCATCAGGCCGTGCGCGTGACGGCAGCGCAGCCCGGCGACGCCTACGGCGACATCTCGGTCGACACCGAGCGCGCGCACGAGATCTACCGGCGCTGGCTGGAGCTCGCCCGACCTGCAGAGCAGCATGCTCCGGACGGCACGCGTCGCCCCTACTGGCTGCTCCGCCCGCTCAAGCCGAGCCGCGACGCCTATCGCCTCCCCGGTGTTCCCGGCGGCGTCGAGGGCGAGGGCTGATGGAGCTCCTGCGCGCGCTCGGGGTGCTCTGCGAGCCGCCTGCACCGGGTCACGCGGCCGTCGCGGAGGCGCTGGGGTTGCCCCCGGTCGCCGACGAGAGCGAGTACGCCGACCTCTTCCTCTTCCAGCTGTACCCCTACGCCTCGGTCTACGTCGGGCCGGAGGGCATGCTCGGCGGCGAGGCGCGCGATCGCGTGGCCGGCTTCTGGCGGGCGCTCCGGCTGGCGCCGCCGTCCGAGCCGGATCACCTCGCGTCGCTGCTCGGACTGTACGCGAGCCTCGCCGAGGCGGAGCGCGCCGAGCGCGAGCCGGCCCGCCGGCGGCTGATGCTCCAAGCGCGGTCGGCGCTGCTCTGGGAGCACCTGCTCTCGTGGCTGCCGCCGTACCTCACGAAGCTCGACGAGCTCACTTCGCCGCTCTACCGGCAGTGGTCGTCGCTCCTGCGCGCCGCGCTCCGAGCCGAGGCAGACGAACTCGACGCCGAGGGGCCGCTGCCGCTCCACCTTCGCTCTGCACCCGCGCTCGAGCCGCCCGGCGCGGTCGGCGCGACCCAGTTCATGGACGGGTTGCTCGCACCGGTGCGCAGCGGGATGATTCTCGTCCGCGATGACCTCGCGCGGGCGGCACGCGAGGTCGGCCTCGGGCTCCGCGTCGCCGAGCGCCGGTTCGTCCTCGCCGCGTTGCTCGAGCAGGACGCAGCGGCGACGTTGGACTGGCTCGCCGGCGAGGCGGCCCGTTGGGCGCGACTCCACCGGGAAGGCGCGGACGGAAGCGACGTGATCGCCGCGTTCTGGGCAGACCGGGCAGGCCGCACCGCTCTGCTCCTTCGCACCGAGGCCGAGGCAGTCGCCGAGGCTCTCGAGGGCGAGCGCGTGGAGTGAGACCGGCGGGAGGCGCCGGCGCGGAGCCCGAAGTCGAGGCCAAGGCCGAGACGAGGACTCTGCGCCGGCGCAGGGTGGATCCCCACGACATCGTCGCCGGGGTCAGCGTCGCGCTCGTCGTCGTGCCCCAGTCGCTCGCATACGCCGAGCTCGCCGGGATGCCCGCCACGAACGGGCTCTACGCCGCAGCAGTCCCGCCGGTTGCAGCGGCTCCCTTCGGGTCGTCGCCGTATCTCCAGCCGGGGCCGACGGCCGTCTCGGCGCTGCTGACGTTCGCCGCGCTCAGCCCGCTCGCGGTCCCGTTCAGCGCGCACTACGTCGAGCTGGGACTCCTACTGGCGCTGATGGTCGGCGTGATTCGCGTCGTGGTCGGCCTGCTCCGCGCAGGCGTGGTCGCCTATCTCATGTCGGAGCCGCTGCTCATCGGCTTCGTTCCCGCGGCCGCGATCGTGATCGTGTGCTCGCAGCTACCCGTCGTGCTCGGCGTCCAGGCCAGCGGCCACAACGAGCTCTACCGTGCCGCGTGGGCGCTCGCCCACCCCGGCGACTGGAACACCGAGTCGATCCTGATCGCGGCGTTCGCCTCGGTGATCCTGCTCTTCGGGCGACGCGTGCACGCCCTCTTTCCCGGAGTGCTCGTCGCCGTGGTCGCTTCGATCGCCTACAGCAAGATCACCGGCTACGACGGTGCGACGCTCGGCCCCGTCCACGCCGGGCTGCCGCCGGTGACGACGTCGCTGCCGCTTCACGAGCTTCCCGAGCTCGTCCTTCCGGCGTTCGTGATCGCGCTGCTCGGGTTCGCCGAGGCCACGTCGATCGCACGCACGTACGCCGCGCTCGAGCGCCGACGCTGGGACGCGAACCGGGAGTTCGTCGCGCAGGGCGCCGCGAACCTCGCCGCCGGTACCTTCGGCGGCTTCCCGGTCGGCGCCTCGTTCTCGCGCAGCGCGCTCAACCGTCTCGCCGGCGCTCGGACGACCTTCAGCGGCCTCGTCACCGGGCTCGCGGTCTTCGCGTTCCTGCCGCTCGGGTTCCTGCTGTCGCCCCTGCCGCTCTCGGTGCTCGCCGTGACCGTGATCGTCGCCGTCGTTCCGCTGATCCGGCTCGATCGCATCGCGGAGATCGGCAGGCTGTCGCGCCCGCAGGGAACGGTCACGCTGACGGCGTTCTTCTTGACGCTCGTTCTCACGCCGCACGTCGAGTGGGCGATCGTGGCCGCGATCGCCGTCTCGATCGCGATCCACCTGTGGCGCGAGCTCCGGCTCGACATCACCGCTTCGAGCGACGAGGCGACGCTCGAGCTGAGCCCGCAGGGCGTGCTGTGGTTCGGAACGGCGCGTCTCCTCGAAGATCGCTTCCTCGACCTGCTCGCCGCGCATCCTGATGCACGACGGCTCGTCGTCCACCTCGACGGGCTCGGCCGGATCGATCTGACCGGAGCGCTCGCGCTGAAGTCGCTCGTCGAGGATGCCCGCAACGCGGGCCTCGAAGTGTTGGTCCGCGGGACGCCGGCGCACGCAGGCCGGATCGTCCGTCGGACGCTCGATCACGGTGGGTGAAGCACTCGCAGATCGGCGTGCGGCATCATAGACTCGGCGGCTTGGCCGACGGACTCCGGCGGCCCACCTATCTTGATCGAGGGAGGAGCCATGGAGTACGCGCATCC
>Ga0335085_10004365_pt1 | contig 23558 bp, 24 predicted proteins | sample Lox_Sample_45_FD_206712 | JGI IMG/M metagenome (GOLD analysis project Ga0335085, IMG submission 206712) | Soil microbial communities from Loxahatchee National Wildlife Refuge, Florida, United States - Lox_Sample_4.5 | ecosystem: Environmental > Terrestrial > Soil > Wetlands | place: USA...
GATACCACTCGTCGCCGATGCGCAGCCGCCGCTGCCGGCCAACGAACGTAAAGTTACCCCCCAGTTCGAGAAGGAAGTTCTCCAGGTGCCGTAGCAGCATTTCCTCGAGCTCGGACTCGGAGTATTCGTCCTTGAGATTGAGGAATTCGAGAACGAGTGGGTCCTTCACCTCCTCGTCGGCGCTTACCCGGTCCTCCGGCCGGGGCTTGGATCCTTTGGCAAGCATTGCGGCTTTGTCGTGCGATAACGCGGTGCGCTCGTAGAACTGCGTGCTGACCTGCCGGTCGAGCTGGCGGACCGACCAGCCCCCGCGCAAGGCCTCCGCTTCGTAGAAGCGCCGGGCCGGTTCGCAGTCCACCGAAAGCAACCGAACGTAATGGGACCAGGGAAGCGGGAAGGAAGCGGCGGGCGACTGGATGGACGCCATCCGCTCGAAAGCTTGATCCGGAATGCCCGAGGCAGCGGGCACGGATATCGCAGACAGTGTCTGCGAAATCGGCCAGCGGAGGTAAAACAGGCGCATTTGCTCCAGATTGCGTTCGGAGAATCCCCGCCCGAATCGGGCTGTCAGGTCGGCGGCGAGCGCTTTCAGCAGCGCGGCGCCATAGGCAGCGCGCTCCTCACCGCCCTGTTCGAATTCGACAATCCGGCGGCCCAGTTCCCAATAGGTTGCCGTCATGACCGCATTGACCGCCCGCGCGGACGAGCGGCGCGCAGCCTCCAACAGACGGGCAACACCGGTCAATAATCCGGCGTAACGGGAGTTGGTGGAGAGCGCGGGCGACGTTATGCCGGCGGCTGATGCCATGGTTGATATGGCTATGGCTGAGTCCTCAGTCTCCGAGGCTAAGGCCAGTGGTAGCCGAGCCGTTCTTTGCGGGAGAACGGGAGCCCATGACCGATCGGCGGGAGCCGGGCCTCGATCTTGGGCTGTTCCACGGCGAGTTTTTCTTTCACCCAGACGCGCGCCTGCGCCACCTGGGCCAGCGCCGCGCGCACGCTTTCGTGCGCGGGCGTGCCTTTCAGGCACTCGAAGTTCGTCGCTACTCTCAGGGCGAACTCCGCCTGGCCCAGGTGGTCGTCGAGGTACTGACGGGTGGAAGGATGGACCGGCACGCGGTCAGACCGCCATGGCGGCTTTTGGACCGGGCGCGGCCTTCGGCGTCGCCAATTCCCTCCGGGCCTGGCGGTCCTTCTCCCGGAGCACGGCGGTGACGAACGCCTTGTCCTTGTAGAAGGGCTGGACGCCCTGGAGGTCGCGGTCGATGCGCGTGCGGGCCTCCGCCGTCTGGGCGTCGTAGAACGCCTTGGCCTGCGGCAGCTGCTTCTGGATCAAGCGCATCTCGCCCTCGTGCTTCTGGAGGTCCTTGTAGACCAGGGTCTCGATGGCGCGCTCGGGATACTCCCGCACCAGCCGGGTGTAATAAGCGACGTCGGAGGGATTGGCCGCCTTGTACTCCTCGATGCGCTTTTTCACCTCGGGGTTGTCACGGAACTGCAGCGGTTTGGCTTTCTCGGTTTCGGTCTTCTTGTCGGGTTTAGGGTCGATTGCCATATGCGTATGGTTTTATCCGGCCACTCTGTTGGGTGCGGGCCGGCGGTGCACCTGGCGGAGGATTCCGCCAAAAGCTTTACTTGATGACCGGATTGAACGGCGGTTCGGGCGCCCCCTGGACGAGGCGCAGCGCGAGGTCGAATTGCGCGCAGATGTCGGCGCATTCGTGGCGGGCCAAGGCAAAGGCCATGAGGCTCTTGGCTTCGATCTTGGGGTTGGCGCCGCTGAAGCGGGAATTGAGTTGGTCGGCAGCCGCGTAGAATTCCGCAGCCACCGGTTCGGGTAGTTGAAGGTTCAGGGTGATCATGGGTTTTGTTGGTTCGGGGTTGTAGGGAGGGGAACGGCTTCACCGGCTCCGGCCCGGGGTCCCGGAGGGTCGGCCCGCACCGCAGCGGAGGCCGGCCCGGAAGCCGCAGGCTTGGCGGAGGCGGACGGGAGGCGGAGCGAAGGGACGGGCCCGACCTTCGGGGTCGCGGCCGGCTGCCCGCCCTGACCAAGGGGGAGCGGATCGCGGCTTGGGGCGGGCCGCTCTGCCTTGGGGCTGGTTGCGTCCGCCAAGATGAAGCGCAGACCGATCGAGAATCGGCTGAATCGGCGGTGATGCCCGGCGCCTTCGGCCGCGATGTCGAGGGATTCGAGCGTGAGTCCGGGCTCTTTCTCCAATTCGCTCACCAGAGCAACGCAGGCGCCCCACTCGTCAAAGCGGAGCCGCGAGCTTGTAATGACCACGCGGCACTCCCTGTCGCCGGCCTCTAGGGACTTCCAACTCCAGGCGGGGCCAAGTTTCTCCCTAAAACCGCGCAGATCCTTGTCCGTCCACGCGTGTTTCAGTGTTTCATCGCTCTGCCGGCGCAAGGCATCCCGAGTGGCGTCTCCAAAATCATGGAGCCGCTCCTCTTCGGCGACCAAGGCGGCGAGTTGCGGGTCGCCGGCCCATCGGATTGGGCGCAGGCGATGGACGACCAACCAGACGGCCGCGTAAATGGCGGCGCTCGCGCCCAAGGCCAGCCATGCTTTTCGGGAGATAGTCGTGGAGGGTTTCACCGTGAAAAATCCCCCGAGAGGGTGAACGCCCCGTCGCGGCCCGGCTTCAGGTCGAGGGACCACGCCGGGTCGGTGAGGCGGGCGCGCCAGGCCTCGGCCGTCCCGGCCGGCACTGATGGGGCCAGATGGCCGTGCAGGGCGAAGCCCGTGTCGGTTAACGAAAGCTCATCGCAGGCAGCCTCCTTGGGCGTGGTGGCCGCGATTTTTTGCAGTAATAAGCCGGCCGGCGGGCGGATCGCGGCGCGGCCCAACGCCTCGCGCAGGCGGGTGATTTCGCCGGCATTGGCCTGGAGGTGGGCGACTTCGGCTCGCAACTCCTGCTTGCGGATTTCCCGGTCGGCGCCGGCGGTCCGCCATGCGACGACGTCGTGGGCATAGGCGGCGCCGGACCAACCGGCCAGAGCCACGAACGCGAGGCTTGCAGCGAGGGCGGCGCGTTGCGGAGTGACAATTGGATTCGGGGGGAGAAACTGCGCCGGGTGATTTCTGGGTAGTGCCACCCCGCGGGTCAGGGCCTTGGTCAGCGATAGCCATTTGACGTTGGGCCTGTCGCCCAATGGCACGTGCGGTTCGAGGGCGGTGGCGATCTCGGGGTCTCCGACCAGCAAAATCGGCTCCTCTAGGTTTCGGCCAAGGATCTCACGGAGCCATGTGCCAAACTCATCCAACGCGCTCTCGCCGTCCCACCTTGCGATCCCACGTTCACCGTCGGCCGGATGGCGGTAGGCACAGACTCGATCGGCGCTTACAGCCGCGACCGTTACGGCGCCGGATTCCGACCACTCATCCGGCAGGGAATGCAGGAAGGTCGTGAGCGGCCATACGGTGTCGACGGTAATGCTCTGGGCCGCCAGCTGATCGACCAGGGCATCGAGACGGGGCTCCCGCTCGAAATGCAGCAGGGTCGCGAAGCTGTCTCCCTTCGCCAGAATCGGCTCGTGACTCCAAGCATGGCTGGGCGTCCCGATCGCGGGGAAGCCCGCCGATAGTGCCGCGATGAGGGTCGAACGGCTCCCTTTGGGACACGGCGTGGCGACCGTGGCCAGGGAGTCGGGTTGGTAGATGAGTCGGAGGCGCGCGGGCTTGGGCCCAAGACGGGCCGCAAGCACGCTCGCCGCTTCGTCGAGGTCGGCGAAGGGCAGCGGCTCAGCGGAATCGCTGAGCCACCAGCGATCGCCCCACAGGAGGACGGTATTCATCAGACCTCCATGAGGTAGATGTACACGTCCGTGACGCCGTTGGACGGGGCGGCATAGACGACAATGCCGGCATCGCTCGCGGCGCCGACAGCCGGCGCCAGTTGCGCGCCATTCATCTGCGTGGCCAGGGCGAGCGCATCGGCGTAGGGGCAGTCCGGGATCACGAGATAGGCGATCACGACGTTGGCCGGCCGATCGGTGACGCCATCGAGCCGGAAGTTGGCGCCCAGCGCGACCGAGGGAAGCAGGCCCTGCTGGGAAGAGCGCGCTTCGACCCGGGTCACCCGACTCCAGTCACGTTGCGGAGCCGCGTCGGGATTGATGACGAAGGCCAGCTTGGACTGATCCCAAGTCATTTCGATGCCGGTGCCCGTGGACGTGGCTGCCTGCGTGCCCATGCGCACGCCGACCGGCCGGTCGATCATGCCGGTGGCCAGCATCACGGTGTCGAGTCGTGCGCCGTTGCCCTTGGCAATATCGGTCGCGGACGACAGGGCGGCACCAGAACACGGGATGCCGGTCCCCTCGGTGCGGGGAATCGAGCCATTGCCGCCGGGCAGGGCGACATAGCTCGTGAGCGCGGTCTTGAGCGTGTCGACCGTCTTGGCGACCTGCTGGACGCGGGAGTTGCGCAAGGCGTCGACGCCCTTGGGCAGAAGGATCGCCACCAAAGTGGCGATGATGGCGAGCGAGAAGGCCAGTTCGAGTAGAGTGAACGCCTTCGTGGATTTGGTTGGGCGATGCGTATTCATGGGATGTCGGGGTTGAGGGTTGATGGATGGGAAAATCAGAGGACCCGGAGGATTTCCTCGAGGGAGGTGGCGCCGGTGGCCGCGAGTTCGACCCCCCGACGCAGCAAGCTCGGGTAGCCCTCGCGTGTGCGCAGTTCGCGCAACTCGGCCATCGATGCGCTGGCGGCGATCAACGGGAGAAACTTGTCGGCCGGAATCACCTCATGAAGACCTAGGCGGCCGCGGTAGCCGCGGCCGTGACAGGCCGGGCAGCCCATGGGCCGCATGAAATCCGCGCCGGGGCAGGCATATTCATCCGCCAGTCGCGCGGCCTCGGGGTGCGGGCGTTTGCACTCGGGGCAGAGTTGGCGCACCAGCCGCTGCGCGGCCACCAGCCGGAGGGCCGCCGCCAGAAGGAAGGGCTCCACGCCCAAGTCGCGCAGCCGCGGGATCGCCGCCAGGGCGTCGTTCGTGTGCAGCGTCGAGAAGACCAGGTGCCCGGTCAGCGCCGCACGGATGGCGAGTTGGGCGGTCTCACCGTCGCGCGTCTCGCCCACCAGCATGACGTCCGGATTCTGACGCAGGAGGGCGCGCAAGCCCGCAGCGAACGTAAGCCCGATCTTTTCCCGGATCTCGGTCTGACGGATGGCCGGATATTCATACTCGACGGGATCTTCCAGGGTTGAGATCGCGCGGGCTTGCGTATCGAGGGCGTGCAGGGCCGAGTGGAGCGTGGTGGTCTTGCCCGATCCGTTCGGGCCGGTAAGAAAGATGAGCCCCGCGGGACCGGTGATCGCGGCGTGGAGCGCCTCGGCTTGGTCCGGGGCGAAGCCCAGCTCGGCAAATGCCTTTATGGGCATGGTCTGGTCCAGTAGTCGCAACACGAGGCTCTCGCCGTGCACGGTGGGCAGGCTGCTTAAGCGCAGGTGGATTCTCTGGTCGCCGTTCACGAGCTTGGCTCGGCCATCCTGGGGCAGGCGCTTTTCGGTGATGTCCATCCCGCCGAAAATCTTCACGCGGGCCAGGAGCGGCTCGCGCTGCCCCAGCGGCAGCCGGGCGTAGTCGTGCATCTCGCCGTCGAGGCGAAACCGCACCACGAGGCCGTCCTCCTTCGGCTCGAAATGGACGTCGCTGGCGCGGTCGGCGACGGCAGCCCGGAGAATCTGGTCGAGGGTGCGGGTGGCATCGGCTGCCGTCGGCTCCAGGCGCCTTTCGGGCGCAGTTTGGGCCGGACGGACCGGGAAACGGTCCGCAAATCTGGACAAAAGTGTGCGCATCAGAGCAGGTGCGGCGTGAGGAAGATCACCAGCTCGCTGCGTTTCTTGAGCGTCGCCCTGGTGCGGAATGCGCGGCCCAACAAGGGCACCGAGGACAGAACTGGAATCGAGCGGTCGGTCTCACCCTGATCCTCGGCGATGAGCCCACCGATGACGGCAGTCTCGCCGTCACGCAGTCGCACGATGGTGGAGGCCTGCTTTACCTCGGTGACCGGGGCGGTCTGGGTGCCGTCCGGGCTGGTCACGATGGCCTGCAGGCGGGTGATGGCCGGCAAGACATCCAGCGTGACGACGCGGTCGGCGCCGACCTGTGGAGTGACGGCAAGGATGGTGCCGATTGTGATGGTACTGACCGAATAGCTGTTCTGCGTCTGGCTGAACGGCGTGGTGGTCCCCGGCTGGTTCAGTGTGGTGCTCTGCTGCAGGCGGAAGAATGGCTGGTCCTCACCCACCTTGATGAAGGCGGTCTGGTTGTTGAGGGCGCGCAGACGCGGTTGCGACACCGTGCGGACCTCGCCCTGCTGCTGCAGGGCATGGATGACGGCCGAGGCCCCGCCGGTCGCCAGATTGGCGACAAACGTGTTGGCCGAAAGCGTGTCGCCACCGATACCGGTGACATCGAGCGGCGATGACCCGCCAAAGTGGAAGCCGCCCGCGGCGGCGGCCGCCTGGTCCCAATCAACGCCGAGCTTCTTTTCGTCGCGGAGCGTGACCTCGACCAACCGGGCCTCGATCTCGACCTGCTGGTTGATGCGCCGGTTGGTCAGGTCAATGAATGCTTTGATTGTTTCCTGGCGGCGCAGTGGGGCCGTGATCTGGGCGACGCCGCTGAATCGGTTCAGGACCAGCGTCTCACCGTCCTTCAGCATGGCGCGCAACTCGGCCTCGAGGTTTGACCAGAAGGTGTTCTCGTTGGCCTGGGTGATGGAGATCTGGGTCGCATCTGAAAGGCCGTTCACGGTGTTGCCGTTGGGGGAATTGGGATTGAATAGCGTGCTCGGGGTCTGGTTTTGCTGGTAGGTAGTGCCGGGATATGTTCCGGGATATGTCCCGTTGCTATTGGTGCCGCCCAGCGTGATCGATGCGCTGCCGGATCCGCTGCGGGTGAGCTGGGGATAGTCGATCGAATAGAGGACGGTCTTCAGACGCTTGACGACAAAGCCGGCCGGGGACTTGTCGACGAAGTAGCCGTACGGTTCGGTCAGGGCCGTCAAGGCGGTGCGGAGGGTCGCGTGATGCAGTTCGACGGTGGCCTCGCCGGTCACGTCCGGTTCGACGAGGATGGTGGTCTGGCACAGGCGACCCAGAGCGCGAAGGGCAGCCGGCAGCGGGGCTTTGTCCAGTTGGAGGCGTTCGACCGACCGGTCGAGTGCGGGCGGACCGCCGTTGTCTGCCGACGCGGGCAAGATCAGCACGGTCAGACCGGCGACAGTACAACCGAGATGAATGAAGCGGGAGAAGTTCATGGCTTGGTCAGGGGACTTGGATTACGAGCGGGGCACCGTTGGAGGTGTGCGGGTCGGACAAAAGCGTCCGGCTGGGTCCGCGATATTTGAGCTGCACGGGGGCGATGACGTTGAAGGACAGGGTCACCGGTGCCGCCGGCAGATAGAAGGTGTCGCCGGGCTGGCTGGCCTGGATCATTACGGCGCCAAATCCGGTTACCTGCACCAGGCCGCCCGTGACGGTCGCCGGGCCGCTCACGACCGTGAAGGTGACGGGCAACCCCGACGAAGAGCTGGCGCTCGGGGCGAACGGCTGGGAACCAACCGCTTGATCGCCGGGCTGGTCAAAGGTGATCGTCTGGGCGGTCTTGGGGGCGAAGTTGGCCTGGGCGGATTTGGGGCGGTCGAGGGTGACGTCGATCGCAAGTGCGGTGCCGCTGGCATCGCCGCTCCAGTCCACGAAATAATGGGTCGCATCCGGGGTGGCCGAGATCGTGACCGTGGTGCCGACCGGGTAGCTGCCGCCGGGGGTGACGCTGCCGCCGGCCGTGGCGTTCGTCACCAGCGCATAGATCTTCGGCGTGAAGTTGGCTTGGACCGTTTTGCTGCGGTCCAGGGTGACGCTGACCGGATTAGCGGTGCCGGCGGCATCGCCGCTCCACCCGCTGAAATCATGCATCGCGTCGGGAAACGCGCTGACGTTCACCACGGTGCCCGCGACAAATGTGCCGCCCGATGACACCGCACCGCCGGGGGTCGCAATCGTGGTCAGCGTATATTGGGGCGGCGGCGGGGCGGCGATCGCAACCGTCTGGGAGATTATGCTGGAGGTAGCACCGTTGGCGTCGACCGCTTGTGCAGTAAAGATGACCGTTTGCGGTCCGGTATCGCTGGTGGGATTGCCGGAGTCCGCGTCCGTGCCGTTACCCCCGCCTCCAAAGGCGAACGGCAGGCCGTTCTTCCACACGTTGACCTGGGTCAGGTTGCCATCCTGGTCATGGCCGTGCGCCGAAATGGTGTAATTCAAGCCGCTGGCCACCGTGCCGATTGTTGCATTCCACGAGATCGTGGGTGCATGATTCGGGGCGGAGATGGTGACGGTCTGGGAGATCAGCGCGGATGTGGCTCCGTCGGAATCGACCGCTTGCGCGGTGAAAGTGACAATCAGGGGACCGGCATCACTGGTGGCGTTCGCGCAGTCGGCGTCCGTTCCGTTGCCGCCGGCAGCGGATGCGAAGGGCTGGCCGTCCTTCCAGACGGTCACCTGAGTCAGGTTCCCATCTTGGTCATGCCCGTGCGCCGATATCGTATAGTTCTGGCCGCTCGCGACCGTGCCGGGTGTGGAGGTCCACGAGATCGTCGGCGGGTGGTTCGGCGGGGAGACGGTTACGGTCTGCGAGATCAACGCGGACACTGCTCCGGTCGCGTCGACGGCTTGGGCGGTGTAAGTGAACGTTTGTGGTCCCGTGTCGCTGGTCGTGTTGCCGGAGTCCGCATCGGTGTCGTTGCCTCCGCCACCCGAGGCGAAGGGCTGCCCGTTCTTCCAGACGTTTACCTGAGACAGGTTGCCGTCCTGGTCGTGACCGTGCGCTGAAATGGTGTAGCTCTGCCCGCTGGCCACGGTGCCGGGGTTCGAGTTCCAAGAGATCGTTGGCGGGTGATTCGGAGCGGCGATGGTTACGGTCTGCGAGATCATCGCCGAAGTGGCTCCGGTCGCATCGACCGCTTGCGCGGTGAATATGATGGTCTGCGGACCAGTGTCGCTGGTCGCATTTCCTGAATCCGCATCGGTGCCGTTGCCGCCCCCGCCGATGGCAAACGGTTGCCCATTTTGCCACACGTTGACCTGGGTCAGGTTGCCGTCCTGGTCGTGGCCATGGGCCGACACCGTGTAACTCTGGCCACTGGCCACGGTGCCGGGGTTGCTGTTCCAGGAAATGGTCGGCGGGTTGTTCGGCGCGGTAACGGTGACGGTCTGTGAGATCATCGCGGAGGTGGCGCCGGTGGCATCGACCGCCTGTGCGGTGAACGTGATGGTCTGCGGTCCGGGGTCGCTGGTGGGGTTGCCCGAATCGGCGTCGGTGCCGTTGCCCCCGCCGCCAAAGGCGAAGGGCTGACCGTTCTTCCAGACATTGACCTGGGTCAGATTGCCATCCGGATCGTGGCCGTGCGCCGAGACGGTGTAGTTCTGCCCGCTGGCCACTGTGCCGGGGGTCGAAGTCCAGGCGATGGATGGAGGCGCGTTGGCGATCGTCCAGGAGACCTGCGCGTAGGCCAGGCAGTCGCCGTAGCCATCGCCGCTCATATAGACGCTGGCGCTCATCGAGATGACACCGGTGCCGAGGTCCCAGCCGTTGTTCGCGATCCAGTGTCCGTCGCCGCGGCGGGTGATATTATTCAGATTGATGGCAGCATCGGCGTGTGTGCTGCCGTTCATCGGTCCTTCATTGTCGTCGGCGGTGTAGCTATTGAGGGAGACGGATGCAGAGCCGCGATAGGGACCGTCTACCTGTCCGCCGATGGAGCCGCCCGCCTCGACCGTGATGGAATACACGGCGTTGGGTCCGTTCGAGTTCAGGTCGAAGCTGCCGCTGCCCGAGGCCGACGTGTTGTTCTCCTGATCGAAGAAGGGATAGGTGGACTGCGCCGTGGAAACGAGGGGGCTCCAAAGGGCCGCGAGGGCAAAAGTCAGGATGAAGCGGGTTATCATTGGATGGTGACGGTCGCGTTCTCGTGGATGCGGAATTGGAGCGCCTGCACCCCGGGCCAGGAGGTGCCCTGATTGACGGTGACCAGGCGTCCGCCCAGAATCTCCGCAGTGGTGGTCGCGCCGGAATTGGCTGCGGCCGTGAAAACGTTCGAGGTGTCGTTGAACGACAGGTAGGCGTTGTTGGTCGGGTGGTTGTTGTTCACCGTGACCGTGAACTTGGGCAGCACGATGCGCTGCACGCACAGGCGCCAGGTCTGCTTGAGTCCGCCGCTGCCCTGATTCCATGCGGCGAGCTGGCCGGCCGAGAGCACGGTGGACCAATAGGCGGGCGGTGAGGCGGTGCGGCTTTCCCAGTCGTTATTCCAGATGGCGTTAAACCACGCGACGCTCCCGTCATAGGCCGGCAGCGTGAGCTGATCGGGCCGGGCCATGAGGCTGATGAGGAGGAACCGCTGCTGGCCCGGCTCGGCCGGCGCGGCGAAGAGCAGGCGCGGGTTGCCGAGGAGATTGTAGGCGATTTGGGCAAGCGCGGGCTGCGCCACAGTGGACGGCGGGCTCCCGATGACCGGAGCCAGGCCGCGAAGCCGCGCTACTTTCGCGAACCATGAGTTGGTGGTGGTGGCCCCGTAGACCGCAGTGCTGGATGCCGAGAACTCGGTCGGCGTGTCGCTGCCGCCGATCGTGCCGGCCAAGGCCGCGACGTTGAAGTTCGTCAGGTCCGTGTTGTCGAACGAGGCTGTAACCGTGTCGGCCAGATCGGCCAGGGTGTGCTTTTCGGCTTCGACCCGATTGCGATTGACGATCTCCGTGATGGACGGAGCGAGGGTCGCGGTGAGGAGCGCCAGGATGAAGAGGGCAAGGACGACCTCGAGAAGGGTGAACGCCCCAAGAACCCGGCGAAGGTTATCGCGCAGCAGGGCGTTTTTGAGGGGAAAGGCGTACCAGACCATGGATCAGCGCGGGTTGAGTCCGCCCAGGAGTTGCATGAGCGGCAGAAAGAATGAGAGCGCGGTGAACCCGACGATTGAGGTGAGGAGCGCAATGAGGGCGGGCTCCAAGAGCGCCAACGCGGTCAGCAACCGTTCCTTGGCACGGGTGGCCGCATAGGTCTCGATGTGGCGCAACGCCTCTCCCAATTGCCCGCTGGTTTCGCCGGCGCGCAGCGTCGGGACGACAAAGGACGGAAACGCGTGATTCTTTGGCAGAGCGGCCGACAGAGGCTGGCCCGCCGCGACCGCCTCTCGGGCCAAGCGCAATTGCCCGGCAAGGACCGCCTGCCCCGTTAAATCCGCGCCGGTACGCAGCGCCTCCAGGACTGGTATCCCGGCCTCGTGCAGCAAGCCGACGTGGGCGGCCAGACGCGCGGTGGCCAGGTGACGGATGATGTCGCCGACGAGCGGGATTCGCAGGACGAGCCGGTCGCGCATAGTCCGACCGCGGGGCGTGCGCACCACGAGCAAGACGGCAACGCCGAGGCTCAAGATCGTGAGTGCGGCCGGTAGCCAATCCGCGCGCACCCAGCCGCTGGTTCGGATCAGCACCACGGTGGCCGTCGGCAGCCGTAGACTCAGGGAGGAGAAGATTTCCGCAAACTGCGGAATGACGACCCCGAGCAGAAAGACGGCCAGCCCGATGACGGCCGTAAACACGACCGAGGGGTAGATGAGCGCCCGCTTCGCGGTACGGCGCAGTTCGTCCATCTCGGTGAGGTGACGGGCCAGCGACTGGAGGGCGGCCGGCAGCTGGGCCGAAGCCTCGCCCGCCGCAATGATCGCGCAGATATGCGCGGGGAACTGCTTTTCGAAAAAGCGGCAAGCCTCGTGGATCGGCAGACCCGAACGCACCTCGCGCTCGATTTTTTCGAGCATCGTGCGCGTGGGTCCCGCCGGGGCGTCGGCGGCAAGCTGGGTGAGTGCGGCATCGGCGGTGATGCCGGCGCGCAGCTGCAGTTCCAGTTGGTTGAGGAGGCCAATGAAGTCGCGCGTCGAAAGGCGGATCCGCCCCAGTTTCCGACTGGGACGGGCCGGTTCGACCTTGACCGGCCAGAGGTTCTTGGCGCGCAAGCGCTGGCGCAGTTGCGTCGCGTCGGGAGCGTCGTCCACCAGCAAGCGGCGGCGCCCCAAGGGGTCGATGACCGTGGCGGCGAAGGCGGGCATGTCCTAGAGGGCTAGCCGCACCTGGGTGGACCCAGGAGGCAGGTTGATGGCAAAACCGTCGCCGGAGAGGATGAGGGCGGTTGGTGTGATCCGCGTGAGGCGGAGCGATTCGACCAGGTCGCCAACCTCGGCTACCCGGCCGTTGATGAGCGCGCACGGGCTGCCGCCTTCGAAGATGCCGTCGACGACGAAGGTGACTTCCCGAACGGCGTCCGGGGAAAGCGTGCGCACGGCGAACGGGTTCGGCGGATTGCCGCCCGAATTGAGGGCGGTCGTGTCGATGACACCATTGGCGTTGGGCACGAGGAGCGGCGCCGGCGCGGCGACAGGTTCGGGCGCAGGCGGCGCAACAGCATTGACGACGGGTGGAGCGGCGGTGGTGGCCGGAACCGCCGGTGCAGGCGGAGGTGATACCTCCTGTTTTTGCGGCTGGGCGGCAGCTTCAGACTTCGCCGGGGCGGGCGGAGGCACGGCACTGGCAGTGTCGTGTTTCGACGATTCCAAGCGCGCGTTCAGGGCATCGTTTTGAGCCAGCAGAGCCTCGATCCACTGCCGTTGCCGGGTCAGTTTCTCTGTATCGGAGGGCTTCTCCGCGTTCGTCGTGGCTGCCGGCGTTTCGCCGCCAACCTTGGCGGCGGCTATTGAGTTCGGCCGGGCATGCAACGGCAGTGGATCGGGCAAGGGCCGAAGAACGGGAGGCGCGGACTGGCAGGCCGCGAGAAACAGGCAGACAAAGATGAGGTTAGTCTTCATGGCTGGCAGGGGGTTGGCCGAGTGAACCGCGGGCGTGGCCGCCGGTGGCCTGGGCGAGGTCGAGGGTCTGGGTGACGTAGAGGTAGAACGGCTTGCCGGCGGGCACGTAGAGGTAGAAGCCGTCGCGGGCGATTGCCTCGCGCAGCTGTTGGGCGTACTCGCGCATTACGGCGCCGGTGCCGGCCAGGGTGGCGTTGCGCGCGGTGGCGGCCGGCACGGCGGCTTCGCCGACCAGGCCGGGAACGGCGTTGGTGTCCTGGAGGGCGGCGGTGGCGGTGGAAAGAAACGTCGCGGCAAAAAGCTGCAGCTCGCGGTCGTCGCTGGTTTTCAAAACATCGCCGCGCAGGCCGGCCGAGCCGTCGTGATCGCCCCAAGAACCGGAGGCGGCCGGTTCGCGGTCCAAAGCCAGGCCCTGCACGGCAAGTTCGGTGCCGTTGTCGGCGCCCGGGGTGCGCCAGACGATGCGCCAGGCGCCCTGCGCGGCGAGTCGCTCGCGGGTCCGGTCGAGGGCGGCGTGACCATGGACTTCGGCGCCGGCCGGGACCACGAGTTCGCCGTCGTGCCAGACATCATCCGTGACCAACCCGATGACCGGTGTCTCGAGGTGATTGGATTCTAGCGCCACGACCGTTTCGCACGGGATCAGCCGGCCGTAGGGTGCGCTCGGGGCGTGCCGCGGTACCGGCAGAGTGGCCGCCTCAACCTTGGCTGCGAACAAAGTCAGCGGCAGTTCGTTCGGCTGGTCGGCGACGGGTGTGTTCGGTTGCTTGGGCGATTGACCCGCATTTTGGGGCGCCTGCTTCTTTTGCGGAAACCAAGCGCCCTCGCGCGTGAAGGTGCGCGGCAGAATAGTCGGCGCACTCGCGTGCGCCGCCGGGAGCGGCGAGGTCTGCCCGCGGCTGTGCTGCCAGCGCACGGCCAGCACACCCAGCACCAGAACGGCGCCAACAATGACCAGTTGCCCGGTCGTCGAATTGAAGAATTGGCTGTCGATCTTCATGGCGCCGGGGGAACGACGACCGAGAAGGTCTCGTGCACGGATAGGTTGGCCCGGTCTCCATCCGGGGTGCCGGTGATGGCGAGGCACACCTGCGTCTGACTTTTGGGGGGAATCGCGCCGGAGGCATCGGTCAAAACAACCGGGAACAGGTCTTCGCCCACCCGGATCGCGAGATGGCCCGCGTCGTAATGGACAGCCGTCTCCGTCGGGTTGGCGAAGCGGGTGCGCAGGACGATCGTGTCCTCGGCGTCGAAACGGAAGACCTCCTCCACCGTCACGGTGAAGTGGGGATAAGGGGTCGTGGTTCCAGGCCGGGTGCGCGCGAGACTCGAGGCAAGCTCCGGGTACTGTGCTTCGATCCGGGCGTCGTATTTGGCCCGCTCGAACAGCGCGCGCAACGCCAGTCCCGACAGCGGCCGGCCGTTCGGGCCGGCGAGCGGTTGCTCCAGAAACACGACCGCCCGGTCGGGCTCGGGTCCGGTGACCAGCCGCAGGGCATAGATCCGGCCGCCATAGACGACGTTGAGTGCCGCCGTGGCCTTGTCCGCAAGTGGACGCAGGGAGAAGAACTCCCGGCCGGATTGGTACGACAGCAGGACCAGCGGATGATCCTCGGGCTTCGAACTCACTCCCGCCGCTTCGAGGGCGGTGACCCGGGCGGGAAACACGCAGGTCGTCGGCTCGTTCTTGCTCAGCCGAATCGTGTAGACGGACCGCTCGTCCAGCGGGTAGGTGCGGATCTCCGAGGCCGGAACCCCGGCGATCAGGAGGGCCTGGACGATGATCATGAGGAGGTGTCGTATTTCCATACCGCGAGGGGATAACGGCCGTTGGTGGCCAGGTTCGGGTTGCGCGCGAAGGTGAAGCGCACGGTGAAGGCGGGGGCCTCGGTGAAGGTCTGGCCCTGGACGACGCCGGTGCGCACGAGCTGGCCCTCGGCCTGCACGAGGACGAGGTTCTCCCGCGTTTCGAGCACCGTGAGCTTCAGGACTTCGGCTTTTTGATGGAGCGATTTCTGGGCGAACTCGTCCGCGCTCGCGGCCCAATCGGCCCGCGCCTTCTTGAGGGCCTCCGGCAGAAACAGCTTTTCCAGCAGTTCGGGGTAATCGAAGCCGGTCGGGTTGCGCTGGAAAAGGGCCAGGCACGCCAGCAGCGCATGCTGTTCCTGGAGCTTCGTTGCCTCCTCGAAACCGAGGAGCGGACTCACATGAAAGGTGCCGCTGCCGTCGAGGACCACCACCTGCTCGCGGGTGCGATAGGCCTTGATGATCAGGAACGGCTGCACCGCGCAAAAGCCGACGGCGACGACCGCCACCAGGCACCAGAGCCGTGCGGCCATGGCGTGGTCGGCAAAGAGTTTCGAGGGATTCCAGGGACGGCGGGGCCGCTGCTGGGGGTCGGGGCGCACATGCGGCGCCGGAGATTCGCGCAAGGTGGTCATGCGTCAGATCGTGGTCTGAGGTTTGGGCAGCTGGTTGAACGCGAGGGCCGCGGAGGCCCGCTGGTCACCGGCCGGGTCGGCCTTGGGCGGCGTCGAGGGCGGCGGAGCCGCGAGCATGACCGGCGGGGGCGGCGGGGGCATGGGTCCGTTGCCTCCCCCACCGCCACCGGATCCTCCGGCCTTGGATGCAACTTGCGCTGCCATGAGCGGCACGGCCGCTCCGCCAGTCTTGACGCTCTTAACCATCCAGAGGACCTGCTGCATGGTATAGAGCTGCTGCAGTGCCGTCTGTCCGCCGGCCGTGACCGGCGCCCCGGAGCAGAAGAGCATCTGCATCAGAAACGGCGTGCCGATAGTGCCCAGGACCAGCCAGAGCGACCCCAGAATTCCTCCCAACACGCTCGCCAGGGAGGCAGGATCGAGTTGCCCGGGGGCCAGGCCGTATCCAATCGCGACATTGGTGATATACCCCGTGATCAGGTGGTAGGCGACCAACTCGGTGACCGCGAAGCCGACCGGCCAGGCGAGCACCGCGAGGGTCTGCTGGAGGTACCGTACGCCGAGCGAGGCGAGCGACGGGACCATGAATAGCCCCAGCGCGATCGGCAAAAACAGGTAGCAGAGGAGCTTCAGGACATATTGGAGCAGCAGAAAGGGGAGCTGCAGAATGCTGCCCAAAAGGACGATCAGCTTGGCCATCGCCCAGAGGTAGGCGCGGTACAGGGACTCCCCGACCCGGCGCAGACTGAACGTGCTCGCGCTGCTCTCCTGGATCGTCTGCCGCAGGAGCGTGGACGCCCGCATCGGATGGTCGGTGTAGCCCGGCTCGATCACGTCCGCGATGGAGAGAAAGGACTTCTCCGTGAATTCGAACCAGGTGGGCAGCGTGGCCAAAAGGGCGATGACCACGATCGCGCGCAGGAGCGGGCGGATAATGCCCTCAAAGCCGTCGCGGGCGCCGTTGATCTGGAGCATGAGTCCGGCGACGCACAGGAAGAAGACCGCGACCCGCAGGGTGACCGTGAGCGAGAGGACGCTCTCGCGAAGACCTGGAGCAAAGCCTTCCATCAGTTGCGTCCCTCCTGGGGCCGCTGGCGTTCCTCTTCGCGGCGGAGTCGATCCATCAGCCGGCGGGCCGCCTCGGTGTCCGCCCGATAGGTGCCCATGGGGGAGAGGTGGATTCCCCTCTGCCACGTATCGACCGGGGCCGTCGGCCCGACGTTCTGCGGGGCCGCAGTCGCCGCCGCAGGCACTTGGGTCCTGTGTCGGCGGATCACGAGACCGCACACAACCAGACCAGCCAGAAGCAGGATCAAAAAGGCGCTCATCTTCATGGCTGCGCGTAGGTGGTGGGCGTGAGCTTGATCGAGTCCTGCCACGCTCCCACGGCCGCGAAGGTCTGATCCTCTTCCGCGATCTGCTTCTCCAAAAAATCCTGCCGCTCCTTGGCGGCCTGGTTTTCGTTCAAGACCTGCTGGGCCTGCAGTTGCAGGGCCGCGTCCCGCCGTTGCGCCTCCACGGCGGCAATCTGGCCGACCAGCACGGAGATCTTGGCGTGCTGCTTGTCGACCTCCGCCTGCGTGGGCGCGGACTTGAGTTGGCGCAGCGTGTCGGCCAGATCCCGCTGCAGGTCGGCGAGCCGCGGGGCGGTCTGCTCAAACACGTTGGCCAGGTTGTCGGCATGTTTCTCGACCACGCCGTAGCGCTGGTAGGGTGCCGTCTGGCGCGTGAACGGCCGGCCAAGAACGGTCAGGTCATCGAGCTCCTCGTAAATGCCGTGCGCGGTGTACTTGAGCGACACCACCGCCCGCGCGAGGTCGCGCAACGCGTCGGCCGTCTCCCCAAAAGTGCGGGTCAAATCTGTGGCGCCGAGACCGTCCACACCCACCTGGTCGCCCGCCGCCGCGGGATCGCCCATTATTTGGCGGATGCGCTGCTGGATGTCCAGTTGCGCCCGCATCTGTTCGAGTTGCTGGTTCAACTTTTCCAAGTCGGCGGCCCATTGGCGCAAAATCTCGACTTGGTTGGCGGCCTGGTCCGCGTGAATCGCGGTGTTAACCGTCGTATTGATCGGATCGTTGACGATCCATTGCGCGGACAGCGGAGCGGCCAGAAGGAGAAAAAGGAGGACCTGTTTCATCGATCGGACGGGTTGGCGGCTGGCGCCGGGGGACGGCGCTGTTGGTTCTGGATGATCCAGTACTGCTCCTGGACGGCCTGCCGGTAGCCGCCCTCGTAGGCTTTTTGCTCGGCGTCGGCCTGCCGCTTGGTGGTGGCACAGCCGCCCAGGGCGAGGGCGAGAGCCAGAAGGAGGCTACGCCGCATGGTGCACCTCCGCTGGTTGGATGTGGCGCAGGGTGCCGCACTGCGGCGGTTGCGCCGTCGGCGTGAAATAACAAAGAGAGGAGTAACGCCGATCCTCCGCCAGTTGCTCGGGCAAGGGATAACGCTGGATGGCGTCGAGAGCGGTCTCGGGGAGCGGCAGGTCTTTTGCCAAATCGGCCAGGTCGGCCCTGTCCGACTGGCGCATGAGGAAGAACTGCTTGGCGTTTCCGATGACGGCCGCCCGGATGCGGGAAGCCCGGAAGCGCGCGTATTGCTGGATGATGGATACGGCCCAGCAATTGAACTTGCGCAGCTGCGCGTAGCCTTCGGCGACGATCTGTTCGCCGCCTGGGGTATCGAGGAACCGGGCGAGCTCTTCGAAGACGATGCGCTTCCGGCAAGAACGGGGCAGTGCCAGGATGTGCTGCCGGGCGAGCCCGCTGATCAGAAGTCCTGCCGCGGCCTTGAGTTCAGTCGCCTGCTCCGGGATGAAACCCAGTTCGAAGTGCGCGATCTTGCGCTTGAGCGAGATGTTCGTGACCCCGTCGAAGAGCTTTCCGTACTGGCCTTGGGCGCTCCAGGCGCGAAGCAGGGTCGCCAGCCGGTCGATCTCCTCCTTGTCGTGCTCGGGGAAGCTCGCATAGGCCAAGAGTTCGACCAGCGCGCTGTGCGTTGGAAAATCCTCCGGCGAAAAAAACGCGCACGCCGTGTGAGCGACCAGCCGCTCGGTCTCGGGGGCCTGGGCAAAGGTCGTGATGTCCTGCTCGGACAGTCCCGCTGCGAACGATTGAGCCTGGTCCTCCTTGGCTGCGATCCGGTCGCGCAGGTCGCAGAAGGCCTCCAGCGGAGTCGCTCCCGGCGGCATCTGCTCTCGCCATTTGTGGGCCGCGCACGCGAGCCGGCAGACTTCCTCGGCTCGGTGGGGTTGGCGTTTGGCCCAGTCCGCGAAGGTGTCGCGATAAAGCTGGTGGAGGTACTGCGTCAGTTGCGCCTGGCGCAGCGCGAGTTTTTCCGGGGTCTCCGGCTCCCCGACCATTCGGGCCAGAAGTGCCACCGCCGTGGCCAGATGCAGTTGGGTGAGCGGCAGGCCCTGGGTGTCGAGGTAGTTGAGGGTGAGCGGTGCGTCGGGATGAACGACAATCGGCGTCTCGCCTAAACTCTCCGTGAACTTCTTGTAGGAGAATCCCTCCTCGACGATGACTGTGTAGTCAAAATAGCCGGCCGTCTGGAGGAGCAGGTCGCCCATGAAGGCCGACTTGCCGGCGCCGGTCATGCCGAAGAGTACGGCATGCTGCGGGGAGCCGCCCGTCTGGGTGCTTACGCCCACCAGATTGCCGTGGCTGCCGTCGTAAATGGCCTCAGATTGCTCCATGGCGCCGGTGAACGTGGCAGAGAACGGGAGGAGATCGGCCAGGAATGCATCCTCCGCGTACAGTTCGCGGTGGAGGTACGACGAATGCGTCCAGCCCGGCCAGGAGGCGAAGAAGAGCTTTTTCGCGGTCGTCGGCAGCGAGCACTCGAAATACTGCGCTCCGTCCATCGCGTGGATCGCTGCTTGCACGGCAGCGACCTTCTCACGAAGTGCCTCGCGCGTGGGGGCCCAGACCCGGATCAAGTAGGTGACATGGAACGGCCGGGCGAAGCCGCCTGAAAGTTGCTCCACTTTCCGCTCCTTTTTGCGTAGGGCGACAAGCAGCGACGGGCGGGCCTTTTCGGCGTATTCCCCCCGCAAACGTTCGGCGGCCTTTTCCTCCCGGCGGATCTCGGAGCGCGCCACTACCGGGGTCACGTTGACCGTGATTGCGTAGTCCAGAAAGGGAAGCCCGGTCAGATGGGTGACGATCCCGGGGCGGGTCCGCTGCGGCCAGCGGGCGAGCGCCAGAACGGCGTGGAAATTACCGTCCAGGTGGAATCCACCGTCCGGCTGTCCGAGTCCTTCGTCGTGCCAGCAGTTCTCCTGGATGGTGAGCGACGGATCGAACAGGGTGACCGGATCGGCCTCTTCCCGGGCGGCCAGGTCGGGATTGAGGAACCTCTGGATGCACCCAAAGTGCGCCAGATCATCCATCGGCCGCACGATGGTGTCGGGGCCGAACACGGAGCGCAGCGTGCCCGCGAATTCCTCAAATTGCCCGGCCAACTCGCGAAACAGGGAATCGTAATGGCCCTCCAGACCGGCGCCGGTGCGCAGATTGCCGGCGTAGGCGCCGATCTCAATCGACAGAAAGAGAGCCAGCCGTTCGCGGCGCAGTTCGCGCGAGAGCATCTGGCGCCAATACCGGGTGAACCGCTCGTTGCGGGAGGACCGTATGGTGGGCTCCGCAATGCCCTGGGTCGTTTTGTGGTAGCGGATCAGTTCGGAGCGGTAATCCGCGTCGCAGGACCACTGCAGTTGCAGGCGTCGGCCCGGGCCCACCAGTGCCAAGAGCGCGCGGACTTGATCCTGGAAGGCGTTCAGCCGCTCGAAGCTCGCCCCGCGCAGGTCGGGCGGTTCTATGCAGAAGCCCTTGGCCACCACCCCGCCGCGTTCCGGGGAGCCATAGAGGAGCATCCCGTTGACAAACCACCCTTCTGGGGCGCCGGGATGCGCTTTCGTATGGGTAACCGGACCGCCCTCGCGGAAGAAATCGCCGCCTCGAAAAAGGTTCTCCACCTTGTCCCGGTCATAGCCGGCAGGCTTGCCGTGCTTGAGGAGCACGATCCAGCCTAGCGTTCCCGCGAGGGGAATGGTGGCAACGGTGCCGGACAGGCCATAGTTGGCGTGAATCAGCAGGCCGAAGAAGGCGAAGAGCGCCACGGCCGCCACCACCGCGATTACCACCGGCAGATAGAGGTTGCCCTCCAGCCCGAAGGCCCGTCCGGCGGAGTCATCCGCCGCGTTGGTGTCGGTAAAGCGGAGCTCCATGTCAGAACCTCGGGGCTATGATCGCATCCTGCATCCCGAAGATGGCGTAGAGGGCCGCCATGATGGCCGCCGCCGCCGCGATGATGATGCCGGCCAGGATGCCGCTCTTGCCGTCGCTGTCGCCTTTGGAGATGGCGTTGGCTCCGACCCAGATCTTGGTGACCCCCCAGAAGAACCCGATCATGAAGATGAGGGCCAGGGCATACCCGAAATTGTCCCTGAGGGACTGAAGCTGGGCGAAAACTACCGCCGGGGTGGGCAGCAGGGCCTTGGCGCGAAGGGCCGGAAGAAGGGAACTGGGCGTCATTAGGCCATACACCCATACGATTTTTAGCGCTTGTCAACGCTTTTCGTATGGGTGTATGGTTTTTGCCATGAGCACGGACCTGGATCCCATCAAGGTCAGCTTCACCTTCTACCCCGCTGACGTGCAGGCCCTGAACACGTGCATCGTGGGCCTGCGGCGGGCGGGACTGGCGGTGCGCGGGGGCACGGTGCTCCGCGCGCTGATCCACCTCACCTCCCCTACGGAGCTATTCGCGCATGCCGTCCTGCTGGCGAAAGCTTATGAGAAGAAAGAGGGGCCACGCGAAACCGACTATGTGGCCGGCCATCCGACGGTCGATTTGCCGCCGGACCTGGTCAAGAAACTCGACGATGTCGTGACGGAGTTGGTCGAGAAGCAGATCCCGGCCAACCGGGCATTCGTGGTCCGGGCACTGCTGCGCGCCGCACCCGATGCGGCAACCCTAGTCCCGGCGATCAGGAAATACTTGGCGGCATTCCCCCCGCGGCCCCGCGGATGGGCCGCCCTCAAGGCACGCAAACGTGGCAAATCCTGAGACGCTCGAGAAACTGCGGGGCCTCGAGGCTCACCTGCGTTCCAACCTCAAAGGCCAGGATCACGTGCTGGCCAGGGTAACTGGCGTGCTGGCTCGCGGCGAAATGGGTCTCAAACCGGCCGGCCGGCCGCGCGGCTCGTTCCTCTTCGTGGGTCCCACCGGCTCAGGGAAGACTGAGTTGGCGCTCTGTTTCACTGAATTCCTCTTCGGGAGGGACTGTCTGCACCGGTTCGACATGTCCGAGTACCAGCTCCAGTCCTCAATCGACCGACTGCTCGGCTCCGGGCCGGATGATAGCGGCGTGCTGGGCCGGGTGCTGAAGACCGGACGCCGGGGAACTCTACTCTTCGACGAGATGGAGAAGGCGCACCCACTGGTGCTCGACGTTTTCCTCCAGATCCTCGATGGTGCGCGGGTCACGGTCGCTACCGGAGAGACGCTTTCGATCTCCGAGCACTATGTGGTCTTTACGTCGAACCTGGGGGCGGTCGAATCGATGCGAATGGAGCAACTCGGCAAGACCGGCATCGAACGGGCGGTGCTGCGGCGGGTTGAACAGCACCTACGCCCCGAGCTGACCGCCCGCATCGAAGAGAAGCTGGTATTCAGCCGCCTGACGCCAGAAGTGCAGCGGGAGATCTGCGCCCTGCTTGTTGCCCGTGAGACGGCGCGCCTTCGCCAACTCGGGCATGACCTGATGGTCACCCGCGAGGCGATGGAGTTCCTCCTGCGGGAGGGCTTTGATCCGCAGTTGGGGGCCCGGCCGCTACGCGCGACAGTCGAGCGGCATCTGCAGGGTGTGGTGGTGAAAGGTCTGCTCGCGCACGGTTTTGCGCGCGGGCGGGTCGTAGCGAATTCGGCTGTTGATTCTGGCCTGATCATCGAATCCGAAGTTGTGAGATGAGGGCGTTCATGCCATAGAGGTAGTCCTATTGAAGCTTGCCGTGGCGTGGGGAGACCATTGCCGCGGGATTCGATCACAAATTTGGGACTTTTCTCCATAATGTCAGACGCTCATGCTCGATCGGATCTTGCAGTGAGCGCATTCCCTTTATGCCTCCGATTTGAGTGATACGCCATGTCCTACCGCTTTTCTGGCCACGAGACTTTCCCTTTCCGCTATACTTGGTTGCCCAAAGCACTGATTGGCATTGCCCATGACCCTGCGGTTTTCGCGGACGAGGACAACGCCATGGTCGAGTTCGGCGTTGGGAAAAACATGGTACGGGCCATGCGCTTCTGGATTGAAGCAACTGGATTGGCGGAACCGACTGGTTCGAAGTCCATGCGACCGACCCCGTTGGGAGACCTCCTATTTGGCAAGAACGGCTTGGACCCTTTCTTGGAGGACATTCAAACGCTCTGGATTCTGCATTGGAACATCGCGACCCAGCCGAAGGATCCGCTCTTCGCTTGGGACTTCTTGCTTAACCGTTGGCAAGAGAATGAGATAGCGGAAGGTCCGGTGCTCAAGGCATTCGCCCAAGAGTCCGAACGGCTCGCGAGCAAACAGCTTTCACCGGTGACCCTGAAACAGCACTTCGAGGTCTTCTTACATTCCTACCTTCCGACACGAGGTCGCAAGGGTGACATTGCGGAAGACAATCTAGATTGCCCGCTGACCGAGCTGGAGCTGCTCTCTGTCGTGGGCGAGCGCGACGGTGCGGGTCGAAGGCGGGAGCCGGTTTACGCATTTCACCGAGAAGAAAAACCGAGCATCAGTCCCGAATTGTTCGCCTGGTCTCTGAATGACTACTGGTTGAAGCGGGCCCCGGGAGAAAAGACGCTGCCGGCGCGCAATGTGGTTTCCGGGATTGGCGGTCCGGGCCAAGTTTTCAAGCTGCCCGAACACGATGTTATCGCCCGGCTTGGCGAACTTGCCGCAAGCACCGACGGGGCCTTGGTCTTTCAAGCATCGACGGCGCTGCCGCAAGTGCAACGTGCCCAGCCCTTGGACCCCATCGCCATGCTCACATCGGCGTTCAAACAAAAGGTGGCCCATGCGTGACAAGCTCATTTCGGAGATATTCGACGTCACTCCGCGCTACTTACGCTCCACCAACCTAGAGCGGGACTTTTGCGATCCACGCGCGCTAGAAAACTATGTAGTCACACCGCACGGCCGTTATTGCACCGAGCGACTAGCTAAAGGCTTGCGGCCGAACGCGACGGAAC
>Ga0335085_10004366_pt1 | contig 23554 bp, 11 predicted proteins | sample Lox_Sample_45_FD_206712 | JGI IMG/M metagenome (GOLD analysis project Ga0335085, IMG submission 206712) | Soil microbial communities from Loxahatchee National Wildlife Refuge, Florida, United States - Lox_Sample_4.5 | ecosystem: Environmental > Terrestrial > Soil > Wetlands | place: USA...
GTTCAGGGGCGTTTCTACCAGCATCAAGACTGTGCTGGACGTATTCAGCTTCAGATATCAACCCGCCTGAATCAGTTTTAGGACTTTTTCAGGGACGACTAATCCAGGTCAGCATGGGGAGCCGGTCGATGTCGCCGGAAAGACCTTTGTCCTTGCGCATGATGTCACGGGAGGATTTTACGATGGAGCCGAGTTGTTGGACTGTTGACAGGATGCTTATTGGTTTGCGTGCCATTTTTATCTCCGGAGGCGCGAATGTGAGATGCAGAATGGAGAATGTTGTATGTTGAATGTAACATCAGGGTGTGCCGCGTGATTTGCTGATTGTGCACAATTATCCTTATTCAAGGCCTGCCCTTACATTCCTTTTCCTAAAAATCGACTTGTATATTGCCGTACTGTATTGGGAGTTCATACTCAATTTGGCCACGCAATATTAATGATATCCCGGCCTTTTCACATACGGTATTCAATCTATTAGTTGCTTTCCACGCCTGAATATCATTTTTCAGTTTTTCGCATACTTCCAAAACACTGCCAGCGGTTTCAACAAAATATCTAAGCTTTAACTTGAAGTCATACCCGGTATTATCTCCCCGTTTTAATATTGAATATTCACATATTTCCGAACCAGATACATACGATGTATCATTCATAACTAATCTTGTTAAAAAATCATCATATTTACTCCTGGAAAGTGCAGGATCCAATTCAGATTCACGATCCCAAGTTTGAATATTATCGCAGAACGTCAGCAGACTGCATATAGGCAGTGCTCCGATTTCCAATTGCCCGTCACAATTATTATTAAGTTTCCAATTTTCCATTATTTCTACGTAATTGTGATAAACAATAGCCATCGCTGCATGCATTACAACATTTTTCATTTGCTCGTCGAGCTTATCAAGTGGAATCATATCCAATAAACGGTGAGCACTGAGAAAACCATGGTCAATCAATTGCTTCTTCTTACCTTTAATTTCCTTCTCTGTTTCAAAACAGTTCATCACTTGATCAATATAGTGGTAAAGAAAATTATCATGCCCAAAGAGCTTATTTACAAATTTTCGGAGTAAATCCATATTACTATTCCATTTATCCTCTGACCGCACCTTAGCATGTTCAAATTTGATACTCGGAACTAAGCTATGTACTAATTCAGTAAGTTGACCCTGTCGCTCATCAACATATCCAAAATCATGAAATAGTGATGCAATAACCCAAGAGTGAAACAACTGATCTCTGGGTGTTAACATTCCTGGTGCATTGTAGAGTTCGGCGATAGCGCCAGTCAGCTGTTCAGGTTTTTCAAACTCTTTTACCTCATGTAACAACTGATAACCCACCCAGAAAACATTCCCGGTGTGTTTCACATGGTCTCTCAACCTTGGGTCAGCGAGAGAAAGGAGAAGCTGGCTTTTTACCAAACTAAGCATAAGATTTTTCTCAGCATCAGAATTACCCTGAAACAATGAGCTTAATATGCCCTTCAAACTGGCGGTAAAAAGACCAAATCTTCTGACAGTAGACTGATTCAGAAAGAATCTATTCATTGCCAGTTCCATTGTACGCTCTTGCAACATATCACTTCCCAAAGAAAGCGTATCGCTTAATATCCTGAAAAATTTAGGATCATGTGATGCTTTTGACCTTACAAGGTCAGTTACTTCTTGCAAAAGGTCGCCAACCTGTGAATCTTTTGCCAATACAAGATCAGCTCCTACATTTGCAGCAGCCCGTGTCACATTCGCCCTATTGATTTGTGTTAAAAATACAATGGGTATTTTCCATTTTTCTTTAACCAATGTCCGACAGTATTTAAAACCGGAAAACATATCCTCATTTACGTTCGCATGATCAAGAGACACATCGTCTATCAATTCTGTTTCATCGTCACATAGAGCGATGTCAATAATAACCACATCAGGACGCATCTCACATATACTTTGTAAAAACCGCCGTTGTTCATTAGAATTGACAGGAACTTGAACAGCATAGGTTATACAATCCCATTTTTGCTTTTGAGCTGCTGTCATGAAATTTAGAATTTCACCTAACTCATTTTCTACTATCAACATTTTCATATTGTTACCTCCGACCATCTTTGTAAATAAATCACTACCTGGAAAGACCATGGCAGGTCTGGATCATTTACCACTAATTTACCGCCAAACTCCTCCAAGCGCCTGTTTACTTCATGCAGACCGCGAAGAGTAAGGTTATGAAAATTTGGTCGTGGTGTATCAGTGTTTGACACTTTTAGTCCTATCATTTTACGACTCACTCCACGCTCGTTATCATCTATCTCGTAAACATCCCATGAAATTTGAGGCTGCGATCCAATATTTTTTAGCCTCTCAATATTACTGAGTATATGTCCTATGGCGAGCTTGAGAACTTCTGGGTCTATGATTACTTTTAACCCTTTGTGAGCATTCAATCCATCATTATCAATTATAAAATCATTCCCAGAATCACTTGACGCTTTAAACTCTTGCAATGCCGAATCAACAGTTTCCGCAATAAATGGCAGGAAATAGCCTATGATTTGAACTGCTTTAGCTTTACTATCAATTGGAAACCACAAGAGGTAAGTATCTTTAAAAATAGCGCAAAGATTTGTGTAAGCTTCACGTAACGTGTCGCCGTTATTTTTGTTTGTTTGAAAATTATCACAATATTCACGCATTTTTACTATATTAGTTCCAGTCAGTTTCTGTAAATCTATGAGATCGGAATCAGAAATAGCACTTTTTGAACGTAGCGCTCTAGTCGCAACTAGCATCTGGCTGAATTGGTCACAACTAGTCTGAACACGGTGAACTATCAACGGCGCGCTACTGCCAGCCTTATCCAAGACTGGCAGTTCAATTTCCTTCAACAATTGATCTAAATCTGAGCGACCATAATAATGATACTGACGCCCCTTCTGAGCATAACTAGCTAATATTTGCACTGCCTTACCTAAGCTAGACAAAGTTTGGCCGTCATCAGTTAAATAAACACTTAACCAGTCAAAAGCCCATTGTGATAAATCACTATTTTCTACTTTTGCTATTTCTTCCTTGAGAATACACCGCGTTTCTAACCATTCATTTTGAAAAGGTTTTTTGAACCAAGATGTACAAGTATCTAGTACACACGCAATTCCACAAACAAGTAATCTATCCTCAAATGAATTAGCATATTTATTAATTAAACACACAATTACTTTGACAATCTCATTTTTATTTGGAGTGGTTCTGAGATAACGTACAGTTAATACCTGTAAAATATCAAGCGCATCATCCCGTAACTGTAATTTACCATTGTCATCTAAGGTCATACAAACCAGCTTTTCAAGTTCATTGATAATTACATCTGCCTTGTTTTGAGGATTATTCAATATATCGTAAAGAAATACCCCTCTAGTCCAAACATGAATATAAACAGATTTTGATTCCCCAGGTTTATATGTTTTAAATTTATCCAGTACAAATGCTCTAGCTTTACGATCAATAGCGGATAAGTATCCTGCAATCCTTAATACTTCATCTGAGTTGAACCTCTCATGTTTTTGATTTTCTTTTATCTGTCGGCTGTCAAAATGCCGTCTTTCGTGTGACAACACGATTCTGTTTAGCTCAATCCACCATAACAAAAACTCTTTTGCATATAGACAGTAAGTATCAGACTCACTTACCTGCTCAAGCCTTCTCACAAGCTGGCATTGAGGACAGATTTCTTCAGAATCAGATGACAAAGGAATGCTTACAAAAGAAGAGATAAATATTTTATTTTTAGCAATTCGTGACAAGCTTTGCCAAAAATCTCCAGAAACACGTGGAAGCCTATTAAGGAATGCTACAACGTGTACTGAAAACTTAGAATCATTATTAGTGAGCGCTACAGCATTCTGATTGTCGTAGTACTTACGATCAATTCGTGCCAATTCTGCCATGATGCTCTCTACTGTAGCTCCAGAACAAACAGCATCATCTAAGATCAGCACCGCATTGTTTGAGTAATCCTTCCATGAAAGATGAGCAGGATCTGGGGTGAATCGGGTAAGCGCGTAACTCGTCCCACGTGTCCCTTTTCCTACGAATGTCCTGCATGCAATCACAAATTCAACCGGCAATCCTCCTGCAGAAAAGCGTTGTTTTAATTCATCTGCAAGCACATACGCACTCGAATGGCTAGGATAGATTACAAGCCGGATATCGTTTGTGATAATATATCGGAACAACGCTGTAACGATAAGGCCTCGATAAATACCAAAAGACAATACTTTTTCCACGTCAACAAATACTTCGGAATGATGACTACCATGTTGATAATGCCCATAATGAACCGCATTCAGTTTGGCCATTAATTCAAGTGCATTTTTTGCAGGGCTGAAAAATGTATGGCCTTCTACAAGTGGACCAAATCCGGAGTAATTTGTGCCGAAAAAATCTTGATTAGGATCATCTTTCTCTCTTTTGGGCACAACTGTTTCAGGATGAACATAATAGGCAGGGTCTAATTTCTGGGAACTATCCGGCTCGGAATCAAACTCATTATAAAGGCAAACTATTCTGCCTTGGTACACTTCATCAAGCGCTCTATCATTTTCTCTGTCATTTTTGGAGCGAATATCCGCAAGAGCAATTAATCCCGCCATCCTTACTTTATGGTGATTCACTAACGATTCCGCCATTCTAAGTGAAGTTTGGCCACTTGCTATTACATCGGTAAATACGAGCACGGTATCACCTGGGCACATGCCTATTTCATCAATAGAAGGGATGATATCTTCATAAGATGAGAAGACATGGTGCGCACAATAAACACCTTTATCAGCAAGCCCATCTACAATTTTATGAACAAACCAATGTAATGGTGAAGTACAGGAAACTACCCAGTCAATACGTCCATTGAAAAACAGGTTGGCTATATCTAAAGCAATAGACGATAGCTCCTGTGTCAGCTCCATGGCTATAGGGCTATCTACCAAAGCGTCAGACCTAAAATATCGCCTTACAATACGTGAACTGTGAGGCAATCTTATTCCCTCATTTGTGTTCTTAGGCGTAAAGCAAATGGGTGGATTTGTGAAAACAATCCGGAATTTATCAATAAATAAATTACGAACTATAGCTGTGATTTCATCAAATTTAAAAACTGGAATATATGCACCTGTAAAATGCAAATCTCCATCAGAAGCAATTTTTTCCTGTTTGCGAAAAAGAGCACACCGTTCAACAAATTTCTCAAGTTGTGAATATGCGGCTGACTGTGCAATATCGTAAGTGCCAGATGTAGTATTTTTCTTTAAATTTATAGATTTTGATAACGGCAACGGTCCGTGGTATAAAAGGTTTTCAATGCAGCTTCGATAGAATGATTCAGAATTGCTCTCAAATATGCCAGTTAGCTTTCTCTGTTTAAAGATCGCAGTTTGATCATATAATTTAGCTGTTACCACATCTTTTCCTTCTAAACCCAGCCAAAACGGTTGTTCTTGTTCAGATGCAAACACACATATAGGGGTGATATCTGGTTTGGAAAACATATTGATCGTATTTTCTAAAAGCCCACACAATCCTTTAGGTAAATTTGCAAAAACGAAAGGTCGCAATGACTGTGAGCTAACCCCGGCAAGGACTACAGCAATACTAGAAAATAATGATTCGAATACTCGTTTAGAATCAGGCAATTCTCCCCAATCAACTACTATAAGACCCTCTTTCTTCAGATCATCTATGCTGGCTACTGGCTCAACTAATACTATTTGTTCTGAAATTGCATTTTTAAAATCGTCAGAAATACTATAGAGAGTTTCTGATATGTCGTCAGAGGTCATTGGAATAAGATAATCTTTCACTCTGAAGAATTTTTCTTTACTTTCAGATTTTATTGCCCGTGGAATGTACTTGCGTATGTCGTTATAGGTTTTAACCGGCACCATTGGGACCGCAAGGGATATGCCCGCGCCTTCATCAATACACCATCTCAACTGATTTTTTCTCGGTTTGCCGAAAGTATTTACTGCAGAAAAATCAGAAATAGCAGAATCTCCGCTTTCGATACATGCAGCACCAAGCTTTTTGATGACTGTAGTTTCCCTCATGTAGTGTAGGCCTTTAAGCTCATTGGCCCTATTTAATTTACATGAACCTAGTTCATCTGTTGCAAAGGCTATCAATCTTGAATTTTCATCTTCCCAAGTTGCTGGTTCTGCAAATCTTTCATTCAAGTCGCTTTTGTTATAGTGTAAACGGTCACGTATCAAATCGAGTTGGGCCTTTTTATCAACAAGTTGATCGTGAATCTTTCTTAGGCCATGAGGTATACCCGCCCCATCGTCAATGACTGATATCTGAAGTACTCCTTGATTATGATCAAGTTTATTCAATACAATCGGTATCGGTTGCACACCCCAGAGATTCATGAGCTTATTTATCACATCGTTTGAGAGCAACCACTCGTTACCCAACGATTGCTTTGTCCATATTCTTGTAATAGCAAGCCCAATAGCTTCAGTGCCACCTATGCGTGAATGCTCATGTACATTTCGGCGCAATTGTTGGAGCATTTTATACCTGAATTCATTGTCCTCTATCAGATCCCATGATTCTGAATCTGATCTGCCGGGCCTAAGACAAGCCCGAATAAATGCTTCAAGCTCTTTTTCTTCTCTACTACCAGCAGTAAAGTGTTTGTTGTCATGGCAGCACAGCATAGGAATTACAGTTGCTTCGGCTGTCAATTCATTCATCCCATAGAATGGGTTACTTCCTAACAATTCAGCATCATCCTCTAATACTTCGTTGAGTTGGCTTCCTGTATACAAATGACCTGAAGCAATAATTTCAGGCAGCCCAACTGCCCATAGTTGCTTCAAAACAGCCTGTACATTTGGATACATAAGCGCAAACCGAAAACCGGTATTTCTGACTCTTATTCCGTTTCGTCTCATCTGCCTCTGAATGTAAATAAGCTTTAGCAGGGTGTAGTCATCAAAAAAATGGACTTCCCTCCAATCAAAAGCTATTCGCCCAGAAGTAGTTCCCAAATAATTTGGCAGTTGTTTGCTGAAGAGCGATGACAAATTTGAGTCTATAACAAACTGTGGAAGAATTATTTGTAGGTCAGGCATGGGCATATTATTTCCTTTGATTTATAGCAAGCGAGAGCGTACGAACTCCTTATTTATCTGACAAAACCAACCCTCTACGGAAATTGGGAACCGCTGCGTAAGCTTTATTCTGCATTTTAGGCCAGCAACTCACTAATTTATAGGCACTTATCTTTGACCAATATTCCAAACTCGATTTGGAAGCTTTCAGGCCAACACTCAACAGTTCCCCTCCGTTTCGCTAACACGGGTACTCAAAAAACATCACGCCAATTCCACAACTCTTAAATTACTCATATTAAAATACCGCATAGAGCAGCGTCTGCAACTCAGTCACCGCTTCCCGAAGCCTCTCCGCCCCACCAAAATACCCAGCAATTTCTATAACATTCCCCCGCTCCGAAATAGGCGGCACCTTCAGAATATCCGGCACCACAAATTGAGCGGTGCCGTGCTGAGCGTACTTTTCCAACAACTCTTCCAAAATTGACCGTGCTTCGGGGCTGTAATGGTCGAAGAAATCCTTCCGGTCCCGCTTCAGCCGTTCCGCCCGCTCGCGGCGGGTCCGCAATGGAGCGTTAAAGGCAAGATGACAGAGTAAATCAAAAGGGTCGGCCTCAGGTTGTCCTACTGCGTCAGCCAGTTCATTGAAGTTGATCCCGCGCTCCTCAAGCTGCCGGATCACCTCGGCCCGTTCTTTCGGGTTGGCCCACTGTTCCCGCATCCGGATTGCGCCGGGGAAAAGTGTGCGTACTTTGTCGGCGGCATAGTCGCTGTATTTGACCACCCGCAACTGCCTGCCGTCTGGATCGAGCTCATAGACCAAATGAGCGGCAATCGCCACCTGGCCGTCATCGTAGTAATATTTGCGCCGCTCTTTCTCTCCATCGTCTATGTCGACTCCAGTCGGTCCGTATTCATCCTGGACACCGCCATCTTCGACAACCGGTATCTCTTCTGTGATCGTGGTCTCGTAGGTAACGCCGCTCTCGTCGATCTTCTCCTCACTGACCAAGGCCGGGTCACCGTCGAAGTCGGGGTCGGCGAAGAGTCGGGTGGCGCTGCCGGTGTAGTCGAGAATGCTGAACCAGAGCTTGCCGTAATCGTCCCGGACCCGGGTCCCGCGGCCGATGATTTGCTTGAATTCGGACATGGTACCGATCACCCTGGCCAGGACTATGTTTTTGCAGGTGGGGGCATCGACCCCGGTGGTCAGCATCTGTGAGGTGGTGAGGATTGCCGGGGTCTCGGTCTCCAGTTCCTGAAACCTCCCCAGGTGGCCCCTGCCGATATCACCTTCAATAGAGGTGACTCGACAGACGTAATCGGGGTATCGGCTCACCAGGTCCTGATTGAGATTGTTGAGCGCCCGGCGCATTTCGTCGGCATGCTCCTGATCCACGCAAAACACGATGGTCTTGGCGAAGCGGTCGGACTTCGACAGGAAATCTGAGAGGTGACGGGCAATGGCCTCGGTGCGGGCCTTCAGGGCGATGACACGCTCGAAGTCCTTGGTCTGGTACTCATCGTCCGGGATCTCCCGGCCGTATCGGTCCAGGTCACCCTTGCTGGGGCGCCAGCCGGCTGCATCGTAATCGGTGATGACCCGATGAACCCGATAAGGAGCAAGAAAGCCGTCGTCGATTCCTTGGCGCAAGCTGTACTGGTAGATTGGATTGCCAAAATAGAGGTAGGTATCCCGGTTGTCTTCACGTAACGGGGTGGCAGTCATGCCGATCTGGAAGGCCGGGGTGAAATAGTTCAGAATCTCACGCCAGTTGCTATCGTCTCTGGCGCTTCCCCGGTGACATTCATCGACGATGATCAGGTCAAAGAAGTCCGGCTTGTACTCCTTGTAGAGTCCCGGTCGGTTCTCGTCCTTGGCCAGGGACTGATATATGGCAAAGTACATCTCCCGGCTCTTGTTGGCCTCGCCATTCTCGATCTTCCAGCGGGCATCGCCGAAAGGGGCGAAAATCTTGTCCTTCGGATCATCCACCAGGATATTCCGGTCGGCCAGGTAGAGGATCTTCGGGCGACGGTGCTCGCCGGTGACGTTCCACCGGGCGCTCCAGAGTTTCCAGCAGATCTGGAAAGCGACCACAGTTTTGCCGGTGCCGGTGGCCATGGTGAGGAGAATACGTTTCTTCCCTTGCAGAATAGACTGCACGGCCCGGTTAATAGCGATTTCCTGATAGTAACGGGGGCTTTTGCCGCTGTGATGATAATAGGGAGAGAGGAGGCGTTGGGCTGCTTCGGAGGTGATTGCTTGGGCACCTTGGAGGCGATTCCAGAGTTCGTCCGGTGTGGGAAAGGAGCCGATCTGCCGTTCCAGGCCGGTGAGATAATCAAATTCGATAATCTCTTTGCCGTTGGTGGCATATGCGAACTTGAGCCCGAGAATTTCGGCATATTCCTTGGCCTGTTGCAGGCCATCGCCGGCGCTCTTGAACTCGGGCTTGGCCTCAACCACCGCGAGCAGGTAGTCGCGGGTATAACGGAGCAGATAGTCAGCCCGCTTCTGCGGACGCCTCCTCACCTTGTTCCCGGCCAGCACGATTCGGCCGTCGGTAAAGGTCACCTGCTCATTGAACCGGTGTGGCTCATTGTCCCAGCCGGCATCAACCAGCTTGGGGAGCACGTATTTGCGGCAGGTATCGGCTTCGTTGCTCATAATTTCCGGTTCCTTGGTGCCATTCGGTTATGGAATCGCGGTGGATTACCGCCGATGGACATGTTCACAGTCTCCATTCCCGTCGATGTTCGACAAGGTACTGTTGGGCCGGCCAAAGATCACGATCTGATGGTGGAATTATACTACGACCTGTAAGGGTCAACAGAAAGCCCGGCACATTGGGATCGGCGGCGATCTGGCGGGATGTGATGACGGCGTAGGAGTCGGACACCCCCATCAGTCCCTCGTCAAAGGCCCAGTGGCAGAGCTTGCACAGCGCCATGCCGTTGCGGATGTCGTCGTTCTGGCTTCTGCTCCAGCGGATGATATGGGCGGCATCCACGGCAGAGTGCTGTTCCGGCGTGATGATCCGCACCCCGCAGAGGGCGCAGCGGTGGTCGTAGGCTTTTACTAAGATCCGACGAAAGCCCTGATCACGGGCCACTGAACGATAGTTGTCCGCCTCGACGATCTCCTTCACCAGCGGTAGGTGAGCCTTTTCTTCCAGCAGTAGACTGTAGTCGAACGCCTCCCGGTTGATAATCGACTGCTCGCGCAGCAGAGCCGCAGCATCTAGCGAAAAGCATGACTGCAGAAGTGCTTCCCGCAATGCTTCCCGACCATCACCGCTCTGCATGACCCGAAACAGCCCTTCGTCCAGCTTTACGCCCAGGGCATACTTTCGCAGGTAGGTGACGGAGGAGGTGTTATTGATGATCGCCGGGGTGATGGTTGAACCCGGTTGCGGCACCAGCTCCCAGAACGGTTCCCGATCGAGACGGGAGAAGGGAAAAGCGATGCTGCTGGTCTGGCCCAGCGGGATGATCCGCCGCCAGTAGAGGTTGAACAGTTCGTTCAGCTCCACCAGATCGCCGCTGATTGAGATGAACGGTGAGGTGATGATGCCCCGATGCACCAGGTCCAGCACCGCCAGCAGCAGAAGCGGCTTATGCGGCGCCTTGTGCTTGGTGGCCTCGGTCCACGTCGCGCCGGGGGCGCGATTGAGGGAGGCGAAGGATTTTGCGTGGTCACTTAATGAGGTCATTACCTGTATCTCAACCGGTCTTTTTCAGCTCGTTCATCTTCCCATTTTGCATGTGCATCCCAAGATTCGGCAATTCGTTCGAACAAAGCTCTCGTGCGTGGCCAACGAAGACCAAGACATTCTGCCCGCTCTCGCCATTTTTGAGCAAATCCTCTTTCCTGCGCACCGCCTTCAAACATGGCCTTGGAGTAAACGCCTCTGGAATTAGACTGCTCCAATGCTATTCCAGTTTCAATATGTTCACTTTGAACATTTTCTAGCAGATCTCGTAGCTCTTTATGCGGCCATAAACCATCATCAGGGTCTTCTGGAAAGTAGTAGAGCACTTTACCTATCTCTTGATCCGAAATATCCAAACGATCATATTCGGCGGCTAATTTTCGAGCATCTTCTACCCAAGTTCTTAAGTTTTCACCATTTACAACCCCTCCAGAAATAACTCCTGGCGGTCGTTTCCAAGAATTAAGCAACTGCCATCCAAGCTTAGCACGCACACTGGTTTCCTCTGATGGCTCATAATCTTCTGGGTAACCATCATTTGGTTTATAAATATCGCAAATAACTTGAACATAGAACTTAGGATCTTCTGCTAAAAAACAATGTAGCGCGAGGTCCTTCTTGTCAAATGCACCTGTCAGCAAGGGTAAATATGCATATTCTCTTCGCGCTAACTCTGACTTGTCAATTCCGTCCTGTTTTTGCAACCAGCTGAATAATTGCTCTATCCAGTAGCCAACAGTACCAGTTGTATCGCCCTTCTTGCCTTCATTTAATTCAACTAAAGCCTTATCTAAAATACTTAAATAAATGTTTGGTCCTTTAACGCTCCACTTTCCTGATGCAACATGTATAGCATCTAACGCTCGGCCATTATGTAAGAACTCATCAATTGCGTAAGAGAGAGTTTCGTTATCATCTCGTCCAACCCATCCATTTCTCTTCTGCCAGTATACGATTTTTACAGCGTCGCCAAGCCTGTCTATCGTCTCAAACAACGCCATTGAATCTGGATAATTCATAAATAGATTGGCAATATCATCAGGAGACCACTGCAAATTTTTTGCTTCATTTACAAGCAATTGAGTCCATGCATCACCATATTTCATGAAAGCACTACCGGATAGACATCTAGAGAAAAAACGTTCTGAGTCAGAACCTACAATAAGATTACGAACCAAGCTCATCAAAGATATTTCATCCGGTAACAGATCTATCAAAAATGGTGCTATCAAACCTGGGTAGGAAACAGCGCCAATTAACTCCCTAAGCAAATCAATGTGACCTTTTTGCCAAACATCAGTAATCGCTTGCTTACGAAGACGTGCTAATTCCTCTTGAGCTTTATCAAGATCAAGCTTTGGAAAGGGGATGTCTGGGAAATAATCGTTAAACAACCAGATTGCCTGGTCAGTGGGTTCAAAAGACTCAAAATGCTTTTTGACTACTTCCAAGCGATCAAGCTTGTCTGGAGAAAGCGACCATGCTGCATCCGGAAATTCTCTATGCTTATTAATAAACCGTCTAAGGGATTCCCAAAGACGTTTTGCTTCATCATCCTTAAGCCCAGTATTTGCCAACTTAGCAAGACCTTCTTCAATCATATTTTGATGATGGTCTGCAACGTCATCGTATATTTCTATTAGTCTTATCCAGCGGGATGGATCATTGCCAGAATGGATTATTGCTCTGTCAACATAAGCTTGATAAGCCTCCCATACAATTTTGTTTGTTACAGTTTCTTTGTGCGATCTGCCAAATTCTCTCCATGCTGGTTCATGGGTAGGGCTTGAAATTTCACCTGTTTTTGGCATAAGGGCACAGAGCAGTTCCCAACCAGTTTCATTATTTCGACTTATAATTAAATCAATTGCTTGTAACCGTTGGTCAAGATTGGCACTTGTGCCAGGATTCCATGCAAGGAAAATCTCTCGCAAACTATTTATTGGTCTATTTGACATTTTCCCACCGGGGTCAATTCCAGCTAACCCCGCCAAAATTAGGCCGACTCTGCCTAGATATTTGGGTTCCCAAGCAAGTGTTTCTAACCCCCACAAAAGACCAGTATGAAACACATGTCCAAACATGCCCTCGCCTTCAGCAAAAATGGGCTTAACCTTCTCAGGTTGGCCCTGGAGAAGGCTTTCCAGGGCTTCAATAAAAGGGATGGGGGCAGCCTCCATTAAGACTGGCAATTGATCTCTTAAACTTGCAAGTAGGCGCCAATCCTTGTGCAATCCAGGGAGAGCCTTAATCAAAGTATCAACGTATTGTTGGCAGGATAAATTATTTGGAATTACTCCTGTATTCTCAAGACGCTGACCAAGAACAGCAATTCTCAGCAAAGAACCTGCTAAGCCATTTCTCAACCATCCAGAATGCTTCATTCGAACATCTCTTAGCCCAGCATAGGGACGATCATCTGGAGGCAAATCGATTGAAGGATCAATTTCAGAGAATATTATTTGAGTCACTGTAGAGAGAGCACTCAGCTGGCCTTCAGTTATAAAATCTATAGTTAATGCAAATGCCGTCGCTGGTGCTGAAATAATCCAAGCATCACCGGCTTTTTCTACTAGTGGATTATCACAAGCCATCAAAGGTTTAAGTTGATCTCTGAATAACTCGAAATCCTTGCCAGTCAAAGCTCTTATTATTTCCTTATCGCCATCAGATTTTTCGCTCCAACCGCCTAGCAATACTGCTGGTATCACTAATTCAGCATGTTCAAATTTTGCCCAATCTGGAATATTGTTCCCTGGATCACCTGAATTTATCAAATTCCAAACTCGCCAAATTGAAGGACTACATCCACATGCTCTTGCTTCAACTTCGGCTTTTTCTTTCATCATGTTCATTTCTGAGAGAGCTTCTGTGAAATCAGAACGTTGTGCTCGCTTAAGCTTAAAGTCAATTTGTCGGACTGAAGATGAATTCCCGAAAGCATTTATGACCGTATGACCGAATCGTGCCAACGTTAATGACTTGCTAGTTGCAGGGTACTTCAGAATAATATTAAGCGCAGAAGATGACGGTTGCAAAAAACGAGCTACGTCTTCATCTCTACCAATAACAACAGAGCGAGAAAATAGATTTTCTTTGAATAAGTCATCATCTGCAGAATCAATAGCGGCATAAACAAATGCTATCGCTTCATCAGAAGAATCCGCTTGAATATGAATTGGCCCGCCAGGGTTTGATAGATTATTACGAAGGTCTGAAGCTATTTGATCACGTCCAGATAAAATTAGTTTTTTTATTACTGGAGGATGTGTAATTTCACTCCATTCACTCCATGCCTTACGGAGTGTTTTGACTGTAGGATTTGGACCTATACCATTTTCTTGTAACCAGATTTCCACTGAAGGACTAACTTCAATCCACTCTTCAAATCCAGCAGCATCAACAACCCTTACATCACGCCAAGGGCTATTTGTTTTTAATTCAGTTATTAAGTCAGAGTGATCATCTAGTTTCCGTGTTGTTACAGCAATATACGTGGTTTCATCTCTAATCCAGCCGTCGGGCAGTGCTTTAGTTTTTCGCTTTTCAAAATCATCACGGATCTTTGCTCTATCCCTTGCTCCAGTACCAAGTTCCCAAACCGAATTTCCAGATGGAATCCAAAGAACTTCGCTTTCGCATTCTAATATTCCATCCCAACCTGCAAGTTGATTAGATTCATGTGCAAGAAAACGAATATTATACATTTTGGCGCGTTCGATATGCTCGTGTATTAACCTGCGCAATAATTCGCCAAGGGTATCACGTGCGACATTCCTGTTAGCCCAATTACTAAGATCTACAGCATGTATCAAGGGCATACTCTACCTCCTCATACCAATTCTGATCAGTTCTCAACTACCCACCCCGCCGATTATCCTCAAACATCTCAACCGGTATCGGATATCGTAAATGCCAGACCAGAGGTATCTCAGACCTCATTTGTCATTGCCAAGGACCGCCTGCAAGCCAACGTCCAGTAAACTTTTCCCCAACTCTGTCCTTTTCTATTGGGGGCATAACAAAGCCGGCAATAAAAGCCGCTACCTCTGCCAGTTCCACTTCGACAGCCAGACCAGCACGATTGAGGAATGCTTTCCACTGCCTGATTTTCTGGGCGTCTGCAAAGAACTCCGGGGTCAATGCCAATGGCAGTTCAACCGGCAACGGTGTATTCCTCCGTTCAAAGGTTCGCGCAAGTGCTGTTGCCAGTGTCATGCCGTCGAAATCGAACTGGCTGCCGAGCACCCACAGGTCATGGAAATCCTTCATGCGGCTGTTGGCTATACCCAGGTGAACCATTGCCTGAAATTTTTCAGCAATTACCGTTTCGCGAGGATAGACCCGCAGATGCGGAGCAGGGTGATCAAGCAACACAGGGTACTCTGCTGAATCTGCTGATGGTGTTATTACATCGCCGAAACCGATATCCACTTGCAGATGAATGCGAGCGCCGGCTAGGTCTGCATTGAGTTTGAGTCTCGTGCCGCCATATTCCATCTGGTCCCTGATATCTTCGGCCTGGACACTGGCCGGATCAAACGTGATCCCGTCATCTGCCACTTCTGTTTTGCAGATTGTACGAAATACCGTAACCAGCGCTTCGACCTCGCTTTCTCCATAACCGAGCAGATCAACGTCCCGTGTCGAACGGTAACTGACAACGCCCCACAACGGAAAAAGCATTGCGCCTTTCAGAACAAAGCGCTCACGGTATTCTGACCGGCCCAGGCGATAGAGAAGCCTTTCCAAGCCGTAACGGGTGAGCAGCAAATTGAAATCGACCCGCCTTGACCTTGCCTGGTCAAGCAATCGCTGACGAACAGAAGCTGCGACATTTGCGCCTCGAATCTGCGTCATATGGTCATCGCCTCCAGATAAGGCATCATGACATTGCTTACCCGGCAGACCTTCGCGTAACGCCAGACTTCGTCCATTGTGCAACGGCCACTTTTCCGACACTCCCGAAGTGCTTCCAGAGCAACATCCAGACCGATCTTGTGACGGTACTTGAAGCAATCGGCTATCGTCTTGGCAAGGCAGTAGACCTTTACCTCCACTCCACCTACCATGTGTGTTTCCACACCTTCGCTGAGCGCAGATCCGGAAAATCTGACAAATTTTATCGGCAGGCTGGTTTTAGGGAGATGAGCTTTAACGTCAATAGCCATCCAGACCTCGAACGGCGCTTGTGTTGTCAGATCATGAAAGCGAAGTGCGGAAAGAAGGCAGACCACGCCATTGGGGATTGCTTTGCCGACTTCGGTCAGAGTTTGATGCTCTGTTACCTGTGCATTAGCCAGTCGATAGATACCGCGGCCGACGCGCTCAACCACACCTCGCTTGCACAGGCGGCTGATCTCTACCCGGGGGATTTCATACTGTTCAAGATCGCGAGAGCGTACCACGCTTTGCCTGCTGAACAGATCAAGAAGTCTCTGTTGTGCCGTGAGATTCATGGTAATCGCCTTCGTTCCAAAGTATCGGATTGCAGAAATATATACCTTGTATTTGGAACAGGCAAGCAATATTTAAAAATAGCTCACGATTATGTGATGCAATTTTGAGTGGGGATTACGACAAAACAGGCGGCTCGTGACCTCAACATACCTGTCGAACGCGCACGAAACTGGTATTACAAGGATACGGGAATGACAGCTCTCGATCTTCTGAGGGTGATGGCGAAGTATGAGTTTGTCAGGCAGGAGGTTGAAGGTTCATTGTCGCTCGAATTCCGTTGAAGTGATATATCCGCTACCGCCGCCATTCCGCCATTAGCCGAGTGGGTTTATGATTGCTTCTTATGGTTGCTGATTGATACTACGTTACACTTGGTCCCGGTAATGATGCTTTGCAACTTTATTTCCCAAGACTCAAGCGCCGCCTGCTTCTCCTTGTCGTATCGGTACTGATTGTAAACCCTGATTACCCCCTGCTTGGAGTGGTTCAGGATGGCGTCAATGACTTCATCCATCTCTCCCATTTCTGCCATGAAGGTCGCAGCCGTTCGCCGCAAATCGTGGGGAGTAAACTGGTCAATCCCTAACTTGTTTTCCGTGGCCGGTTTACCGTCTTTGTCATAGAGCAGCTTGCCTTCCTTGTCGGTAATCGGCCATTCCAGATTACGATGAACGGCAATTGCCAGGGCGTGCGGGTCAATAGCCTTCTTTTTCGTCTTGTGGGGGCAGGGAAACATAAAACCTTTCTTATCTGTGGAGCCGATCAACTCAAGCGCCATAGCGGTCAAATAGACCCGTTGTGCTTTCTTGTTTTTCGATCTTTCGACTGGAATAGTCCACCAATTGCCGTCAATCTCGCTGGCATGCATGCCGATAACTTCTCCGGGACGCTGCGCCGTTACCAGTATAAGCTTCAAGGCCCGCTTGATTTCGTCCGATATGGCGGCATTGTCCAGACTGTACCACAGGGTCTTGATCTCGGCGGCGTTCAGCACCCGATCCCGGGCGATCTTGGGGGAAGGTAGCTTGATGCCGGCGCATGGTGTGTAAGGGAGAATGTCCTTTTCTACGGCATAATTGAACATCTTGCGAATGATCTGGAAGGAATTGTTCGCCATGGCCGGGGAGCCCCGATCAACGATCCCTTCGAGGAGGTGAATCACATCACGCTTGTTGATGTCGACAGCCTTCCGGTTCCCCCAGGCAGGGATAACCTCGCGGTTCAGGATGCGTTCATCCTCTTGCCAAGATCGCTTAAATCGTTTAGCATGGCGCTCAATATACTCGGTCACAAGTTCTGTCATGGTGTGGGCCTTGCGCCGCTCTTCCCGAACATCCTTCCTAGACTTCCGGTGTTCAACAGGGTCGCTGCCCTCATCACGACCATGTTTCAGAAGCTTCACCTTTGTCCGAGCCTCTTCGTAATCTTGGCGGGCTTCCTTCAACTTGGTTGTCGGATAATCACCCAGGTTCAGGAACCGGCGTTGGCCATCAACCCTGTAGAGGTAGAAAAAGGTCTTTCTTCCGCTGGGATGAACACGAATGCCGAAGCCACCTTTTTCCCGCCGGGTGTATTCCTTCTCTGCTGGTTTGAGGTTGCGGATGAAGAGGTCGGTAAGAATGTCCGACACGCTGGTCTCCTTTTTTGTTGCCGTTTTGTTGCCGTTTATTAGTTGGCAAGAGGGGAAATTTTGAGAAACACTCAAAGACACCCTGAACAAGATGATAGTAAATTATCAGTGTATTGTCAATTAGTTATGGAGTGGTTTTGAGACATGAGGAACTACTTTTAAACACGCAGAATATTGGATATACTATTACTTCGAACCAGGGTGTCGGGAGTTCGAATCTCTCCGGGCGCGCCAACCTCCCAAGATTGCTGGCAAGTGTTTCAATATGCTGGTGATTTGTAACCCCTAAACCCCCTGAACGATGCGCATGTCAGACAGAGCAAATACGTATTTCACTCAGAACAAACTCCAGATGCGAAGCAGACAAGACTGCCGCTCGTTTTGACGCGAGACTAGACCGTGCCGTTTGCGATATCCGGTTGTCCAAACCTACTCATTCGAAAGCTACGATTAGTAATTGAGGCTGCTCTTGAATTTTGCGGGGCATCAAAAAACGAGCCAACCATTTTTGAAGTTTACGAACCTATTGAACGTACCTTCTCACGGTGATGGCACGGGAGTGACTTAGAAATAGTACACGCGCCGTTTCCGTTTCAAATAAAAAACACTCATTTTCTGGACGAGGGCTCCTTGTGAAAACCGAAAAAAGGGAATTCGTCATCTATGCATCACTGGCGCTGGTTGCCGCGTTTATATATTATCGCCGGTTCCTCGACAATTTCTTTGTGATGGACGATTTCAAATATCTGGAGAACATGTTCGCCGGCCCTCTCTCGGTCATACTCGGTTACGGCAATCTACGTGTAGTGTCCAATGTGGCCTGGTGGCCACTCTATGAGCTGTCCGGCCTTAACCCGTTCTTGTACAATCTGTTCGGCGTGGTCATGCACGCCGCGAACTCGGCACTTTTCAGTCTGCTCGTGCTGCAGTTACTCAAGGACCGGACTTTAGCAATGGTGTCCGGGGCTGTTTTTCTTCTCAATGCGGTAGGGTGCGATGCGCTTTTCTGGAAGGCCGCAAACAATACGCTCATCGATCTGTTTTTCTACCTGACGGCGCTTTGTCTGTATGTCATCTACCGACAGGAAGGTTCCTCGAAGTTTTTTGTGCTTTCCATAGGGGCTTATGTTCTGGCGATATTCAGCAAGGAAGACGCGGCCTCGCTGCCGTTCATCATCGTGCTGATGGAACTCGTATTTTTCTCGCGCTTCAGGGACATGAAGGGGATCGTTCTCCGGACCGCCCCCTATATCGTCGCGGTTCTTGTCTATATCGTGGCAGGCAGAGTGATATTCAACTACATGCTCCAGAGCAGCGTCGAGCATGCCAGGTTTTTCAAGATTCGCCCCCTCTATTCCCTTCTGGCCGGCTGGACTGTTTTCTTCCTCTCCCCCGACGGCCGGCTGTCGCTCGACAGTCCAGCGCCGTATGTGACGATCCTTTTCATAGCCACAAGTTTTGCCTGGGTAAAAGACAAGAAGCTTCTGCTTCTGGGCTACGGATGGATATTCTTCGGGTTCCTTCCCCAGAGCGTTGCCTCGCACGGGCAGCTGGAACCGACCTATATCATCAACTCCATCAGCCGGTATCTGTACCTGCCGTCAGCAGGGGCAGCCCTAATTCTCGGGGCGGTGGTCCTGAGTGTGAGGGACAGGTTTCCCGGGAAGATCGGCTTTGCCGTCGCTGCGCTCTTCTTCTGCCTGTTCGTTCCGCTGAATTACGGCCGCGTTCAGGCTCGGGGACTTGAATGGCAGCAGGCGGGGGAGCCAACTGCGCGTTTTCTCAAGGCAATAAAGCACTCCATGCCGTACTTCCCCCCCGACTCGCACATATTCATTGTGAACGCACCCGGCGGGAGGGCTTTCATGCAGCAGTCACTCCGCGCCTTTTACGGTGATCCGGGGATCACCTGGATATCGAATCCTGCAACCTATAGGAGAAAACCGGGAGAAAACGCATTTCTCATTATCTGTGCATGGAAGGACAATGGAGAGGACGTCGACCTCGAAATCCGGCAATTCCCCTAAATAAATATTTCCCGCACTTCCCTAACTTTTGCCCCGGAGCCTCAGTGACCACGACAAGAATAATCATTCCCTGCTATAACGAGGCGAAGCGGCTCAGGCCCGAGGCGTTTCTCCGGGCATTGTCAAATGAACCGGGGCTACGGTTTCTGTTCGTCAACGACGGCAGTAGCGATACTACCCTGCATGTCCTCACCACGCTGAGGGAAAAAAATCCCGGTCAAATCTCTATTCTTAACCTGGCGCGGAATTCCGGCAAGGCGGAGGCAGTACGCCGGGGTATGCTCGAAGCGCTCACGGAGCCATGTGACTACGTGGGATACTGGGATGCCGATCTCGCCACCCCCCTTGATGCCATTGGAGAGTTTCTCTCAGTCTTCAACCATGACGGCATCGAAGCCGTGATCGGTTCCCGCGTCTGCCTGCTCGGTCGCAAGATCCAGCGCAAAGCCTGGCGACACTATGTTGGAAGAGTTTTCGCCACTTGCGTTTCATTGCTGCTCCGGCTCAAGATCTACGATACCCAGTGCGGCGCCAAGCTGTTCAAGAACACTCCTATACTGCATCAGATCTTTTGCACGCCGTTCAAAGTCACTTGGACATTTGACGTGGAGTTACTGGCTCGCTTCATTCTGCTCCGGGGGATGTCTCCCGGTGAACTGGCCTCCACTTGGGTAGAGTATCCCCTACACGAATGGAAAGATATCAAAGGCTCCAAGATTGGGATTAAGGACTATATCAGAGGGGGAGTGGAATTCTGTACTCTCTTCTTCTTCCTGCATACTCCGGCCCGCAACAGCTACCTTAGGGATCTACAGACGGCATGTTTCACTCCATTCCATGATAGCACCAGTGGTTGATTTCTGCGGCCTGGATACTGATCTGACATAGAGAAAACCATGAACGAACCCAACAGAGCGCAGCGTTTGAAGACTTTCTCCCCACTTGCGTTCATTTTTCTTACCTGATTCAAAGAGGTAGGCTTAATCCTCAGTTCTTATTATCATCTTTACGGACGCGCCAATCGACACTGAATCTGAGTACCTCATCCGGGGTACTCGGATTTTTTGCATTTTTGCTGCTATTTTCATCATATACGCCAGCTTCGCCGCATCGCCCAGCAGATTGATCTACCTCCCGTCTACACCGATTTCCTCCAACAACATCTTGAGATAATTTTGGAGAGCTTACAAGCAGCGCCACTGAGCCGTTGCTGCATACCACTGGTAAACTGCCGGGTATGCCTACAGTCAATCTCCTGTATCACTGCTTCAGCAGTCTGCTCGAACTGCTTCATCCCGCTTTCTACGCGGCTTTTCTGCTGCTGAAGCTTAATCTACCTGCTCCAGACCGAATCACGGCACACATAACCAAGCCATAGAGCAGTGAAAACTCCACCGGCCCGCCGTTGAGAATGAACCCCGTTCCGTGCGTGTCGTGGAGCATATAGGCTCCAATCAAGCTCCTCAGCATCATATTCAGTGAACATTCTCCCTTCCTGACGAGAAAGGGGCCTTAGATAAAATCTTTTCCAGTTAATAACAAAATTTTGCATCTAATTCTCTGATCGCATCTCTTCTGTTACAACCCTCATGGAAAACAGTTGCCGCGCTAAATTATGAAAAAGATTTTACTTTCATCAAAGGATATTTCTAGGTTATGATCAAAGCTATACATAGAGCACAATATTAACAGAATAATATTAGGCATTGTCATAGATTCAGGGGAAAACCAATGAAACCTCTTCTTTCTGTAGTCATCCCATTATTCAATGCAGAAAAGGAAGTCGAAATATGTCTGAATTCTCTTTTCCAATCCTCATGGCCTTATTTTGAAGTCATCATTGTCGACGATTGCTCCACAGATGGGTCATTGGCCGTAGCTAGGCAGTATCCCTGCAGAATATACACTATGGAGAAAAACCTGGGACCGGCAGCGGCACGCAATTTAGGAGTGAGTAAAGCACATACGGATATAATTCTTTTCCTGGACTCTGATACCATGGTCCGGAGAAATTCTCTTAAATTGTTTTATGACGCTTTTCAAAAGCATCCCGAGATTCATGCTGTCTTAGCTGTACCGGATATGGCTTCACTCAGAAGCTGTAAGGCTTCTAATTACAATTCATTACGGAGCCACTATACTTTCATATCTGCAGAGCCGGTATGTGACTTTTTTTCCACTCAGATGGGAGCCATGCGGAAAGATGCCTTTCTTGCTGCCGGTGGATTCAATGAGATATACACTGGAGCCGACATTGAGGATATCGAACTGGGCATGCGTCTTCCGCCTAACAAGGTGCTCATTCATAAAGATATTATCATCCGGCATCATTTTCCCTCTTTCTTATCCATATTGAAAAAATACCTACGCAGGTCCAATCAGTTTTCCAAACTCCTGAGAGAGAGAAAAAAACTTACCAGTGTCCATACAAACAAGAAAGGGATGCTGTCAGTACTCATGGTGCTGATGAACAGCTTGTTCTTGCTGTTGACATGCGTCAGCGTCTTTTTTTTCGCCCTTTTCAGCATCATTTCTTTCTTGGCCTGCTATTGCATCTCGGTTATTCTGTTTTTCAAGCTGAATAATAATCTTTTTACCTTTTGCGCCAGGAAGAAAGGATTGCCTTATGTTGTCGAGGCTGCCTTTTTTGAATACGTCTTTTCCCTGGCAATCGGGCTGGGCGGGATTTCTGCCTGGTTTTACTAAATCGTAAGGTCTCATGGTGCCTTTCCTCATTGTACTTAGTAGTATGCTTCATGTCTCGACATAGAATAGTGGCCGGGCACATGTTTGCAGCAGTCAGCAAATACCTTGACCTTGTCAGGATGTTTCTCCCCGGGAAGCCCACCTATCTGGTTTTCTATGTAACAGCCCTGTGCAACTCCCGTTGTAAGACCTGCTTTAACTGGGAATACAATAATCCGTGTCACCGGACGGAAAACGAAGTTACTCTCGATGAGATCGGCAAATTCGCTGCGAAGGCAGGACGACTTGCTTATGTTACCCTCGGAGGAGGCGAGCCGTTCTTACGGGCCGATATTGCCGATATCTGCAAGGTCTTTTATGACAGCAATTCCGCCCGTATTTTCGCAATTCCCACCAATTGTCTCACCCCGCAATCAATTGCCAGCCGCACTCAAACAATATTGGAGAAGTGCCCCGAAGCGGTGGTCAGGGTCAGCCTGTCCATAGACGGCATAGGGGCGGATCATGACTTTATTCGCGGGGTGCCTGGGAACTTCGACAAAGTCAAGCAAACTTACGAACTCTTGGACAAGCTGCGGGAGAGATTTGATAGGCTGGAGATACTGGCCAATACTACTTTCTGTATTTACAACCAAGACAGTATCAGGGAGATTCACTCCTACGTCGCTGGCCATTTCCGCCTTGACATGTATAGTCTTACCCTTATTCGCGGGACGATTGAAAATCCCGATGTCGGGAATGTCGACCTCGGAAAGTATGAGGCGGCGGTCAAAGCATTCGAGGAAAGTTACTTTTGCAGCAAAGTGAAGAGCCGTCACCCTCTGCAACGGTTACTGTCGATCCTGCCGATTTTTACGAGACGAGAGGTAGTACGAACCGCTACTGCCGATCGCAGGACTTACACCTGTCA
>Ga0335085_10004367_pt1 | contig 23553 bp, 18 predicted proteins | sample Lox_Sample_45_FD_206712 | JGI IMG/M metagenome (GOLD analysis project Ga0335085, IMG submission 206712) | Soil microbial communities from Loxahatchee National Wildlife Refuge, Florida, United States - Lox_Sample_4.5 | ecosystem: Environmental > Terrestrial > Soil > Wetlands | place: USA...
GGCGGTCAACGGTTGGGCCATGGGCGGCGGCTTTTGGTATCAGCTTGCCGCCGACATCACGATCGCTTCCGACAAGGCGGTGTTCGCGCAGCCAGAAGTGCGCCACGTCTCCAATTCCAGCTACCTCTTCACGGCGCTGTGCGGTTGGAAGGCCGCCAACCGCTGGGCGCTGACGGGTGATCATTTCGATGCCCAGGAGGCGTTGCGCATCGGCATGGTCAACGAAGTGGTGCCGCATGACGAGTTGATGCCGCGCACGCGTGCCCTGGCGAAGCGCATTGCGCTTGTCCCCGAGCCGTCAATCCGGCTCAACAAGGCGATCGCGATGCAGGGCCTGTTGGCGTCAGGCGTGCACGCGGCGCTGCTACTCGAGGGTTCGATGAGCGCACTCGTCCATTCCTCGCATAACGAGGACCGCGAGCGGTTGTTCGAGGCGCAGCGCACCAAGGGCCTCAAGGCGTATCTGGAATTGCGTGACGGGCCGTTTCAACCGGAGCCGATGGGTCCACGCTCGAAGCCGCGCGCCAAGAAGGATTAGCGCTGACGGCGAAGTTTCATCGACGTTATAATGCCGTCACGCAAGGCTTCCCACGCTGCGGGGAATGCAGGCGTGGTAGCGGAGGAACGGCAATGGGTCGCTGGCGGGAGGGTGACGTCGATCGGGCCTGTTCGCGGTTGCGCGAGGTTTTGCTCGAAACCCGAGAGCTCGAACGGCGCGATTTTCTTAAGGTGCTCGGCAAGGCAGCGGCTGGCTCGGCACTGACAGCGCCGTTCGCTGCACTGTCCGCGTGGGCCGACGGGAAGCCCATCACCTATTTCACCTATGGGGGCGCCTGGAAGCAGGCCATCATGGCCGCGTTCGGCGAGCCTTTCACGAAGAAAACCGGCATTCCGGTCCAGTATCAGGAGCCATACAACTTCGGCAAATTGCGTGCGATGCATGAGGCGCACGCCCAGCAGATCGATGCGCTGACGGCGTCGGGCATGGAGGTCATTCTCGCCGCGCGCCTCGGCATGCAGACGCCGCTCGATTGGACTATTGTCGATCGTTCGGCACTCGCCGACGTCCAGCTCAGGCGACCGAACGTAATCGGCGGCGCCGCCCAATCGATGAATGTCTGTTACAGTAAGAAGAAGTGGGCCGGCGAAGAGCATCCAAACTCCTGGGCCGATTTCTGGAACGTCGAGAAATTTCCCGGCCGGCGCTCGTTGCGGCGCGACGCGTTGTGGACGATCGAGGCGGCGGTCAAGGCCGATGGCGTGAAGGATTCCGAGTTCTACCCGATTGACATTGACCGCGCGTTTCGCAGCCTTGATCGCATCAAGCCGCACGTGAAGACCTGGTGGTCTGACAATTCTCAGGCGCAGCAGCTGATGGAGCAGGAGGAGGTCGATCTCATCCATATGACCAATGGCCGCGCCACACAGTCTATTCTCGACCACAAGGCGCCGTACGCATTCATATGGAATGAAGCGACCTATTCGGGCCACGGCGAAGGCTGGTTTGTGCCGACCGGCTGTCCAAACCCAACCGGCGGCATGAAGTTTCTCGACATCGTCGGCCGTGCCGAATATCAGGCGGTGTTCGCGCGATTGCTCTACTATGCGCCGCAGAATCCAAAGGCTATCCCATTGCTAGACGACAGGATCGCCAAGCTCATGCCGTCCTATCCGGACAACGAAAAGCTTCTCCACTTCATCAATTTTACCTGGTGGGCGGACAATCAGGCGACTGTGCAGCGGCGGTTCGAAGAGTGGCTCCAATCTTGACCCGTGCCGGTCGAGAGGAACGCGTGCCGAGATGACGGGCGTCCCGCCACAGGCCCACGCCGTCGGTCAGCGCATATTGCGGCTCGAAGACGGTCCGCTCATTCGCGGCGGCGGCCGCTTTGTCGATGATCTGAAATTTGCCGGCGGGCTCGAAGCGGCGTTTTTGCGCAGTCCGCACGCCCACGCGGCGATCCGGAGCATTGACACCGGGACGGCGTGCCGCCTGCCGGGCGTGCAGGCGATTTTCACATATGCCGACATCGCACCAATGCTGACGCAGGGTAGGCTGCCGCTGCAATTCCGTACCGACCAGTTGCCGGCCGATGTCGCGCCTATCGTTCTCGCCAAGGATGAAGTTGCCTATGTGGGCGAAGCCGTGGCGCTGGTGGTCGCGCACTCGCGCGCCACCGCGGAAGACGCCGCCGCGCTCGTCGAGATCGACTACGAGCCGCTGCCGGCGATCTCGGACTGTCGCGCGGCGTTGCAGCCGGGCGCGGCGCTCGCGCATCGCGGCAAGACCAGCAATCTGCTTATCGAGTTCAAGCAGTCCTACGGCGATGTCGCCGGCGCGTTCGCCTGCGCACCGCGGCGCGCCCGTGTCAATCTCAAGCAGCACCGCGGCGGCGCGCATTCGATCGAAGGCCGCGGCGCGGTTGCGGTTTATGACGCCAACGAGGACCGGCTGACGTTATGGACCTCGACCCAGCTTGCCCATGAGGTGCGCGCCTTCCTGATGCGATTGCTGCAACGCGACGAAAATCAGATGCGCGTCGTGGCGCCGGACGTCGGCGGCGGCTTCGGGGCCAAGTTCGTCATGTATCCGGAAGAGGTGGTGCTCTCGGCCGCGAGTCTGCGGTTGCGACGGCCGATCAAGTGGATCGAGGATCGCCGCGAGCATTTTCTCGCCGCGGTGCAGGAGCGCGATCAATATTGGGATATCGAGGTTGCCTTCGACGGCGAAGGCCGTGTGCTCGGCGTGCGCGGCGAGTTGATCCACGATCAGGGCGCCTATACGCCGCAGGGCCTCAATCTGCCGTACAACGCCTCGACCGGCGTGCCGGGCCCCTACATCGTTCCTGCTTACGATCTTCGGGTGCTGGTGGTGGAAACCAACAAGGTCGCCACCATGCCGGTGCGCGGCGCCGGCTACCCCGAAGCGGCTTTCGCCATGGAGCGCGTGCTCGACCAAGTTGCGCGTGCGCTTGGTATCGATCGTGCCGAGGTGCGGCGGCGCAATCTCGTGCCGGCGGAGAAAATCCCCTATGTGACGCCGCTCAAGACGCGCTCCGGGTCGCCGGTTGCGCTCGACAGCGGCGATTTTCCCCGTTGCCTCGATATGGCGCTCGGCGCCATCGACTATGCGGGATTTGCCGAACGTCAGCGTCGCGCCCACGAAAGCGGCCGCTATCTCGGCATCGGCGTCGGCAATGGCGTGAAGGGCAGCGGCCGCGGGCCGTTCGAGTCCGGCATTGTGCGCATCGGCCGCTCGGGACGGATCTCGGTCTATACCGGCGCCATGCCGATGGGGCAGGGCATCAAGACCGCGCTCGCGCAAATCTGCGCCGAGCAGTTTCTCGTCCCGACCGACAGCGTCACCGTTGTTGCCGGCGATACCGCGGTCATTCCCTACGGGCAGGGCGGATTTGCCAGCCGGCAGACCGTCACTGCGGGTTCCGCCGTTCACTTGGCCGCACGCGCTGTGCGCGAAAAGCTTCTCAAGGTCGCCGCGCATCTCCTGGAGACCGGAGTCGAGGATCTCGAGCTTCGCAATGGCCGTGTCGAGGTCGTCGGCGCTCCCGGCAGCGGGCTTTCGTTTCGCGAGGTCGCGGAAGCTGTTTCCGGCGTACCCGGCTATTCGATGCCCGGCGGGTTCGAACCCGGTCTAGAAATGCTCGAGTCATTCATGCCGAACGCACTCACCTACGGCATGGGCTGTCACGCTGTCGAAGTCGAGGTGGATGTCGAGACCGGCCGCGTGCTCATCTTGCGCTACGTGGTGGTCAACGACAGTGGCCGCCTGATCAACCCGATGATCGTCGAAGGCCAGCTCGTCGGCGGCACGGCGCACGGCATCGGCAACACACTCTATGAGTGGATGCGTTACGACGACAGCGCCCAGCCGCTGACGACCACATTTGGCGATTATCTGCTCGCCAGCGCCACCGAAGTTCCGAATATCGAGGTCCACTTTGTCGAATGCCCGTCGCCGCTCAATCCGCTCGGCGTCAAAGGCGTCGGCGAGTCCGGCTGCGTGCCTGCTGCCGGCGCCATCGTCGCCGCGATCGAGGATGCGTTGTCGCCGTTCGGCGTAACGATCGGGGAATATCCGGTGACGCCCGCAAAGCTGTTCGCGCTCATCGCGGCCGCGCGCGCTTAATCTTGTCGTCATTCCGGGGCGCCGCGAAGCGGCGAGCCCGGAATCCATAACCCCCGTCGATCGAGATGAACTCAGGAAATTCTTCTTGTTAACCTGTAGATATGGCTTCCGGGCTCCGAGCTTGCGCTCGGCCCCGGAATGACGAGCTTAAAACCGCTCGCGCTCGAGCGTGCGCCAGCGCGATAGTCGGCGCTCGATCCACATGGTGAATTCGGTCAGGACGACGCCGACCAGCGCTATGACGATGATCGGCACGAACAATTTGGCGGTGGCAAACAGGTTGGCATATTCCACGATCAGGCCGCCGAGGCCGCTGATGGCGGTGAAAAACTCGGCGACTACGATGCCGGTGATGGCGAGCCCCACCGAGAGCCGCACGCCCGCCATGATGAACGGGAGCGCCGCCGGCAGGATGATTTTGAAGAAGATCTGCGACTCGGTCGCCCCATAGGCGCGGCCGATTTCCAGCATCGAGCCACGCACGTCCCGGATGCCTGAATAAGTATTGACGATGATCGGGAACACCGCGACCGAGACCAGGATGGTCACCTTGCCGGCGAATTCGAGGCCGGCCCACAGGATGATCAGCGGCACCAGTGCGACGCGGGGAATGGCGTAGAGCGCGTTGATGAACGGGTCGAGTATATATTCGGCCAGCCGCCATTGCGCGATAATGATTCCGATCGCGATACCGATGACGACGGTCAGCACCATGCCAACGGCGAATGGCCACAGGCTTTGAATGAGCGCTTTCTTGAGCGCGCCATTCGCGATCAGCTCGCCAGCAGCGCGAAAAATGGCGCTCGGCGGTGCCATGAAAATCGGGTCCATACGCCGGCCGAAATATTCCCAAAACAGCAGGAAGGCCACGATCGAAACCGTGCGGATGGCATTGGGACTAAGGAGCGCCTCACGTAGTCGCTGCGCCGTGGAAATCTTCGGCGCCGGGACGGATTTGCGGGGCGATAGCGGCGTCGAGCTCATGGTTCGTCGCTCCTCAGCATGTGCCGCAGTTCGGCGCGGCAGGCCGCGAAAGCCGGATGCTTGTGCACGTCGCCGTTGAGCCGCTCGGTTGCGACCGGCGAGTCGACAATCCTCTCGACGCGGCCGGGGCCGCTGGTGAAAACGAAAATGCGGTCGGACAGCAGCAACGCCTCGTCGATCGAATGAGTAACGAACAGCACCGTCGCGGCCGTCCGCGACCAGATTTTCAGAAAATCGTCCTGCAATTGCTCGCGGGTCTGTGCGTCCAGGGCGCCGAACGGCTCGTCCATAAAGATCAGGATCGGCCGGCGCATCAGCGCACGCGCAATGCCCACGCGCTGCTGCATGCCGCCCGACAATTCGTGGGGGAAGTGATCGCGAAACGGCGCGAGCCCGACGAGCTCGATGAATTCGCGGGCAAGGTCGCGGCGTACCGCGGTCGGGACACCATCGATTTCAAGCGGAAACTCGACATTGCCCTCGACGGTGCGCCAGGGCAGCAGGCCGAAATTCTGAAACACCATGCAGGCGTCCTTGCGCGGCTTGGTCACCTGCGTGCCACCGATGGTAATCGCGCCCTCGTCGGGAGCCAGCAGGCCCGCGGTCAGCCGTAGCAGGGTGGTCTTGCCGCAACCGGAAGGACCGAGCAGCGTGACCAGCTCGCCTTTGCGTACGCTCGCGCTGATGCGGTCGAGCGCCACCATAAGAACGGGCGGGGCGTGCTTTTTGCTTTCGCTGCGGATTGGAAAGAACTTGCTCACGCCCTCATAAACAACCATGCATTCGGGCGTGTCGTCTGCCATTGCGGTTATTTCTTTTCGTAGGGCCCCAGCTTCTTCAGCGCGACATCGACGAAGCGTGGATCGAGCACATCTTTGGGCGCGGGCGCTCCCGTGAGATTGCCGAGCTTGACGTTGAGGTCCGCCGTGTATTGCTCGACCGCCGGATCGAGGCCGCCGTCGACGCCCCACAGATTCTCACCGTTGAGGTCGTGCACGACCGCCTTGAGGAAGGCGACGTCAAGTTCGGGGATGCGCTCATGGAAAATTTCAGCGGCTTCGTCGGGGTTGGCGATGATGTAGCGTACCGCGCGGATGCTCGCCTCGGTCATCGTCTGGAGGGCGGCGCTGAGCTGCGGATTGTCGAGCTCGTCGGTGCGCACCACGTTCCATGAATAGCCGAGGCCGGGAAACTCCTTGGAGAGCTTCGTCAGCACAATAACCTTGCCGTCGTTGACGCCCCTGAGCGTCGTCACGGTATTGATGAGCGAGGCATCGGCGCGACCGGCTATGACGGCTTGCAGGCGCGCGGCATGGCCGCCGACCTGGACGAAATGCGCCGTGGAATCGTCGATGTTGTATTTTTTCAAGATCAGCCGCGCGAGCTGATCGGGCAGCGCGCCGGGCCCGGACGTGGCAAAGGTCTTGCCGGCGAGATCGGCGATGGCCGTGCCTTTGCCTGTGGCGAGAACGAGGCTGTAATCGCCGATCGGCTGCCAAGTATTGATGGCGCGGACATTGGCGCCCGACTGGATCGCGGCGAGAACGTTGACCATGCCGATGAAGGCGATATCGGCGTTGCCCGAAACCAGCGCGCGCATCGCGTTGGAATCGCCGGTAACGTTGACTTCTTCGACTTCCAGGTCGCCCAGAAAACCCTTTTTCTGCGCCACGTAAAGAGGCAGCGAGAATGTCGTCGGCGGGCCGGGAAACGCCATCTTGATCTTGGCGGCGGATGCTTCCGGCGCATGAAGCGTAAGCGCTGCGGCGAGGCAGCCGGCGAGCGCAATCGAACTGGCGCGCAGAGGCAAACCGGAAAATGAAAGCATCGCGCTCTCCCCAAGCAACGACCGAGATAGTCGAGATGACACCGGCGTCTAAAGTTGTAGCGGTCGTCAGTCATCTTGCCTAGGCGCTGAAAAGCCGCCACGCTGGCGGCCGCCCGCAGGGGTTGGCGCAGTGCCGACCGCTCCGGCGTTCCGGCGCACGAACTGAGGGTTCCCTGCCATGAATGATATTCCGCGTCTTATGCCCTGGATCGGCGGCTCGGCGAGCGCCGCCGGAGCGGCGTTCTCGCCGCTGGTGTCGCCGATCGACGAGAGCGTCGCCTCGCACATGGTCGAATCCGACGCCGGCATCGTCGATGCGGCGGTTAAGCACGCGCATCAGGCCTATCTGGCCAACCAGGATGCGACCACGGCCAAGCGCGTCGAATGGCTCAACGCCGCGGCGGACGCCATGGACAGGATTGAGGCCGAGCTCGTCCGCTCGCTTATCCGCGTTATTGGCAAGCCGCGGCGCGCCGCGACATTCGAGGCCAAGCGCGCCGGCACTTTCATCCGCGCCTGTGCCGCGCAACTGCCGCATATCCTCGGCGAGGTGCTGCCACTTGATGTGACGGCGACCGGCGCCGGCCGCTTCGGCTTCACAGTGCGGATCCCCTATGGCGTCGTTGCCGCGATCACGCCGTTCAACGGGCCGGTCAATTTGTTGATTCAGAAGGTCGCCCCCGCGCTCGCGGTCGGCAATGCGGTTGTGGTGAAGCCGTCACCGCCCGGCACCGAGGTCGCGCTGCTGATGGCCGAAGCGCTGAAGAAGGCCGGGATACCTGACGGCCTGTTCAATGTCGTGCCGGGCGGACGCGAGAGCGCAAAACTTCTCGTTGCGCATCCGCTGGTGGCCGCGGTCACGGTGACCGGCAGCACGGCAGCCGGCAATGAGTTGGCGCGCGCCGCTGGCGCGAAGAAATTCATCGGGGAACTTGGCTCCAACGCCGCGAATATCGTCTGCGCTGACGCTGATATTACCGATGCGGCGACGCGGATAGCTGGCGCCGGCTTCGAGGCGAGCGGTCAGCAGTGCATCTCGGCGCAGCGGGTTATCGTCGAGCGGCCGGTCTATGATCGCTTCCTCGAGCAGTTCGTCGCCGCGGCCAGGAAGCTCAAAGTCGGCGATCCGGATGATGGCGCCATCGATGTCGGCCCGATGGTCTCAAGCGCGGCCGCCGACCGTGTCGAACAGATGATCGCCGACGCCGTCGCCAAGGGCGCCAAGCTCGTGCTCAAGCCCGAGCGGCGTGGCGCCATTCTGGGCCCGGCCATCGTCGCGGAGGCGCCGCCGGAGGCGCGGCTGATGCGAGAGGAGGCGTTCGGCCCGGTCGTCGTGGTGCAGCCGGTCGCCGACGTGGATGCGGCATTAGCGCTCGCCAATTCGTCGGAGTTCGGTCTGCAAGGCGCGTGCTTCACCAAGAGCCTGGAGACCGCGTTCAAGGTGTCGCGCAAGCTGCGCGTCGGATCGCTCTGGATCAACGATGCCAGCCGCTTCCGCCTCGACACCTACCCGTTCGGCGGTGTCGGCGCGTCGGGTTTTGGCCGCGAGGGCGTGCGCTACACGATGGAAGAGCTGTCACAGTGGAAGTTCACAGGTATGCGGCTGTGACGGCAGTCGGACTGATCGGCTATGGCGGCATCGCACAGGACGCACTCGCGGCGCTACGCGAGGCGGGCGATGGCGTGAAGATCGTCGGCGCGCTGTGCCGGCCGGGGCGCGCCGCGAAAGCCAGCGCCGCGCTTGGCGATGTCGATGTCGTCGAGTCGCTCGACGATCTGCTGGCGCGCGAGCCCTCTGTCGTCGCGGAAGTCGCGGGTCAGGGCGCCGTCGCCGAATACGGATCCGAAGTCTTGCGTCGCGGTTTCGATCTGCTGGTGATTTCGATCGGGGCGCTCGCCGAAACGGCGTTGCTTGAACGTCTCAAGGCTGCCGCACACGAGGGGAAAAGCCGCATCCTGCTGCCGGCCGGCGCGATCGGCGGCCTCGATGCCATCGCGGCAATGCGTGCCGGCGGACTCAGCACGGTGCGCTATCGCTCGCGCAAACCACCCGCGGCGTGGCGCGGTTCGCCGGGCGAAAAGGTCGCCGACCTTGATAGTCTGACCAAGCGCACCGTGCTCTATCGTGGCAATGCAGGAGAAGCCGCATTGCGCTATCCGCAAAATGCCAACGTGGCCGCGGCGGTGGCTTTGGCCGGGCTCGGCTTTGAAGCAACCGAGGTCGAGCTCGTCGCCGATCCCGATGCGCCCGGCAATGTCCATGAAATCGAAGCCGAAGGCGCCGCCGGACGTTTCGCCATCCAACTTCAAGGCAAGCCGTCGCGCACCAATCCGAAAACGTCGGCCCTTGCGGCGCTCAGTGTCGCGCGCGCGCTCATGAACCTCGAAGCAACCATCGTCATATGAGCGTTTCCACGCCGCGCGCCAGCAACGCCTTCGTGGGCAGTCCGATCGAACGACTGGAGGATTTCCGCTTCCTCACCGGGCGAGGCCAATATGTCGACGATCTTGTGAGCAAGGATATGCTGCATGCCGTCATCCTGCGCAGCTCCGTCGCGCACGGCCGCATACGCTCCATCGACGCGACGCTTGCACGGAGGATGCCCGGCGTTCATGCCGTCATCGGCGCTGCCGATGTTGGCGATGTGCCGACGATTCCGCTGCGGCAGGAGCCGCTGCCGGAGCTCAGGCAATACGAACAGCCGGTGATTGCGGCCGACAAGGTGCGTTATGTCGGCGAGCCGATCGCCATCGTTGTCGCCGACAGCGTTGCCATCGCGGAAGACGCTTTGGAGGCGATTGCAGTTGACATCGAACCTTTGCCGGCTGTTGCGGATCGCGACACGGCGCGCAAGAACGACGTTCTCCTTTTCGAGAAAACCGGCAGCAATCTCGCCAGCACCATAACGGCCACGCGCGGCGACGCCGAGGCGGCATTCAAAACGGCGCCTTACATGCGGCGCGAGCATTTCCGAGTGCAGCGTCATGCCGCCGTGCCGATGGAGCCGCGCGGCCTCCTCGCCGTGTGGGACGCGGCGGCGCAGCACATGACGGTCAGCGGCGCGGCCAAGGTCCCTTTCACCAATCGGCGCACGCTGGCGAAGATGATGGGACTGCCCGAGTCGTCGGTCCGCATGCTGGAATATGACGTCGGCGGCGGTTTTGGCGCGCGCGGCGAATTCTATCCCGAGGATTTTCTCGTACCTTACACGGCGCGGCTCCTCGGCCGGCCGGTCAAGTGGACGGAGGACCGCCGCGAGAATCTGATGGCGCTCAATCACGCGCGTGATGCCGAATGTGAGCTGGAAATCGCCTGCGCGCGCGACGGCACCATCTTGGGGTTGCGCGGCCGCGCCTTCACCGATCTCGGCGCCTATGTGCGCACCGTCGGCGCCACCGCTTCACGGAATCTTTCGCAGATCATGACCGGCGCCTATCGCATCCTCAATGTGCACATGGATGTGACGCTGGTCATGACCAACAAGACACCATCGGGCACCTATCGCGGGCCGGGGCGGTTTGAGGCGGACTTCTGCCGGGAGCGGCTGTTGGATATGGCGGCGACCGATCTGGGCATTGATCGCGTCGAATTTCGCCGCCGCAATCTGATTGCCGAAGCCGATATGCCCTATTCGCTGGCGACCGTGAAGGTGCTCGACATCGCGACCGAGACCGACAGCGGTGACTACCGCGTCACGCTTGATCGTTGTCTCGACGAGTTCAAATGGGCCGAGCGCGCAAAGGTTTCGGGCAAAAATATCGATGGCCGTTATCACGGTGTGGCCGTCGGTTGCTACATTGAAGGTGGTGCGTCCGGCCCGAAGGAAAACGCACGGCTCGCGCTCAACGATGACGGATCGTACTCGGTCTTCATCGGCTCGTCGTCGGTCGGGCAGGGCGTCGAGACCGTGTTCGCGCAAATCGCCGCCGATGCGCTTGAGGTTCCCATGGAACGAATCAAAGGCGTGTTCCATGGCTCCACGGATTTCGTCGATGAAGGTTTTGGTTCATATTCGTCGCGCTCTATCGTGATGGGCGGCTCCGCGGTCGTGGATGCGGCCGGGCGGCTGCGCCGGCTGATTCGCGATGCCGCCGCCTTGCGTCTCAACTGCGCGGCGGATGACGTTGCCATCGAGATCGACAAAGTCGTTGGTCCCAATCGCTCCGCCGTGGCCTTGAAGGAATTCGCCGGCCTCGATGCTGCCGGCACTTACGCCAGCAACAAGCGGACCTATTCCTACGGCGCCCATGCGGCCTATGTGGCGGTTGATCCCAAGATCGGTCATGTCGATGTGATCGATTATGTCGCAGTCGAGGATGTCGGCCGCATCGTCAACCCGCTCACGCTGCATGGCCAATGCGTCGGCGCCATCGTGCAGGGCCTTGGCGGCGCGTTTCTCGAACACTTCATCTATGACGAGAACGGGCAATTACTCACGGGCTCGTTTGCCGACTACCTGATGCCGACCGCGAGCGACTTTCCGAGCATTCGTGCAATCGCGCTGGAACACAAACCGTCGCCGAACAATCCGCTCGGCGCCAAGGGCGCGGGCGAGGGCGGCATTATCCCGGTGGGAGGCGTCGTCGCTAATGCTGTCGCGGCGGCTTTGGCCGACTTTCAGGTGCAGCCGCGTGAGTTGCCGCTATCGCCGCCGCGTGTATGGCAGCTCATCTACGGTGCACGTTGACCGCCGCGATGTAGCGATGCTAGGGAAAATGCCTGAAAATCAGCCAATTTCAGCGTTTCGGAGGGGACGTTCCAAGTCATGAAACTGCCGCCCTTCGAATACGCCTGCCCGACGACAATCTCCGAAGCGGTTGCGCTTCTCGCTGCTCACGACGGCGAGGCGAAGCCGCTGGCCGGCGGCCAGAGCCTGGTGCCGATGATGGCGTTTCGCGTCGCATCACCGGCGTTCATCGTCGATCTGCGCAAACTTTCCGAACTGCGCCGGATTAAGATCGCGCAAGACGGTGTTGTGCTCGGCGCCATGGTGAAATGGTGTGAGATTCTCGACCACGAACAGTTGCGTGCTGCGCATCCGTTGTTGGTCGCGGCTGTCGAGCATGTTGCGCACTATCAGATCCGTAATCGTGGCACCGTCGGCGGCAGCATCGCGCATGCCGATCCGGCGGCGGAGATGCCCGGTATTGTGGTCACCTGCGATGCGCAGATTGCGGTTGTCGGCAAGGCCGGATCGCGCGTCATTCCGGCAAACGAGTTCTTCGACGGTCCCTTGATGACTGCACTTAAATCGGACGAGATCATTACCGAGATTCGTTTTCCGGCTTGGCCAGCCAAACGCCGCTTCGGTTTCCAGGAATTCTCGCGCCGCCGCGGCGACTTTGCCATGGCGGCGGCGGCGGTGTTTTATGATGAGCAAGGCGGCAAGGCCGCCAACGCCCATGTCGGCGCCATCGGTGTCGGTGATCGGCCGGTGCGCCTCGCCGCCGTGGAGAAAGTCATCAACGGCGTCAAGATCGACGAGGCGGTGATCGCGAAGGCCGAAGCGGCCGCCTCGGCATCGGTCGATCCTGCTGACGATATCCACGCCAGCGGCGCCTATCGCAAGGCGCTCATTGGCGTCATGGTCGAACGTGCGCTCAAAAGCGCGGCAGCCTGAGAACGCGATCAATCCCATGCCCGTGAAATTCGAAGTCAACGGTAAGCCGGTCGAGGTCGACGTCGAGCCGCGCCTGACGCTGGCCGATTGCCTGCGTCATCACCTGCGGCTGACCGGCACGCATGTCGGCTGCGAACATGGCGTGTGCGGCGCCTGTACGGTATTGGTTGACGGCGCAGCAGTGCGGTCGTGCCTGATGCTCGCGGTGCAGGCCGAAGGCGCAAGAGTCACGACGGTCGAAGGCTTGTCGCGGGATGAAGGTCTGACGCCATTGCAAGCGTCATTCCGCAAGCATCACGCGCTGCAATGCGGCTTCTGTACGCCCGGCATGATCACGACGGCGCATGCGCTGCTCAGCGAAGAGCCCGACTGCGACGCCGACCGCGTGCGTGAAGTGCTTTCCGGCAACATCTGCCGTTGCACCGGCTACATCTCCATCGTCGAGGCGGTACTCGACGCGCGCGCCGCCTATAAAGGCGACGGGAAGGACGCATGAGGACGGTCAATTCGTTCGTCGGCCAGCCGATCGAACGGTTGGAAGATCTTCGGCTGGTGCGCGGCCGCGGTCAATATGTCGACGATCTTGCGCGCAAGGGCATGCTTTACGCCGCGGTCCTGCGCAGTTCGGTCAGCCACGGTCGTGTTCGATCGATCGATACGTCGGCGGCGAAAGCGCTGCCGGGCGTGCATGCCATCATCACTGCGGCCGATATTGCGGCGGCATCGGGCAACAAGATCCCGGTTGTTCCGATGCGCTTGCAGCCGATGCCCGAATTCGCGCCGTTCGCGCAGCCGGTCATGGCGCGCGACAAGGTCCGTTACGTCGGCGAAGCGCTGGCGATGGTGCTCGCGGATACCGCGGGCATCGCCGAGGACGCGCTGGGCGCCATCGATATCGATATCGCGCCGCTGCCGGCGATGTGGAACTGGAAGCTTGCCTCGGAGAACGAGACGCTGCTGTTTGAAGACGCGGGCACCAATATCACGATGAAATTCCGCGCGGCGCTCGGCGACGCCGCGGCGGCTTTTAGGGGTGCACCCTATACGCGGCGCGAACACTTCAGCACCCAACGTCATACCGCGCTGCCCATGGAGCCGCGCGGCGTGCTCGCCGAATGGGATGCGGCGCAAGGCCGCCTGACGGTCTGGGGCGCCGCCAAGGTGCTGTTCGCAAACCGCCGTATCCTGGCGAAGCAGCTGGGCATCGCGGAAGCGGCCATCGACATGGTGGAAAACGATGTTGGCGGTGGCTTCGGCGCGCGGGGTGAATTCTATCCGGAGGATTTTCTCATTCCGTTCGCGGCGCGCCATTGTGGGCGGCCGGTGAAATGGACCGAGGACCGCCGCGAGCATCTGATGACCATCAATCATGCCCGCGAGGCCGCCTGCGAGGTCGAGATCGCCTGCGAGCGCGACGGCACCATCCTCGGCCTGCGCGGCCACGCCTTCGTCGACATGGGCGCCTATATGCGCACCAACGGTGCGATCGGGGCGCGGAACATTCCGCAGTTCATGTCGGGCCCGTATCGCATTCCCAATATCGACATCGATACGACGCTGCTGCTTACCAACAAGACGCCGGTCGGCACCTATCGGGGGCCGGGCCGGTTCGAAACCGACTTCTTCCGCGAGCGGCTGTTCGACATGGTGGCGCGCGACCTCGGCATCGATCAGGTCGAGTTCCGCCGCCGCAATCTCGTTCGTGAAGCCGAGATGCCTTACACGCTTGCGACCATCGCGCCGTTCGAAGCCAAGGACGAGCTCGACAGCGGCGATTACCAGGTCACGCTCGACCGCTGCCTGGCCGAGATCGGATGGGTGGAGAAGATAACGAAACTTCAAGGCAAGCTCATCGACGGCCGCTATCACGGGCTCTCGGTCGCTTGCTTCATCGAGGGCGGTGCGGCGGGTCCCAAGGAAACCGCGCGGCTTGTTCTGGAATCCGACGGCACGCTCACCGTCTATATGGGCTCGTCGGGCGTTGGGCAGGGGCTTGAGACGGCGTTCGCACAAATCGCGGCCGACGCAATGGAAATGCCGATGGATCGCATCAACAACGTATTCCACGGCTCGACGGCTTATGTGAGCGATGGCTATGGCGCCTATCATTCGCGCTCGATCGTGATGGGCGGTTCGGCGGTGGTCGATGCCGCAACCAAGCTGCGCGAAATGATGCGCGCGGAAGCGGCGCGGCGGCTCAATTGTGGTGCGACCGAAGTCGTGCTCGCTGATGGGCGGGCGACGGCTCCCGGCGGCAAGTCCGTATCATGGGGCGAGCTTGCGCCGGAGCCGATCTCCGTCGAAGGCGCTTTTCTCAATCACAAGCACACTTGGGCCTATGGCGCGCACGCCGCGCATGTATCGGTCGATCCGAAGACCGGGCACGTCGCGCTCCACGACTATGTGGCGGTCGAGAATTGCGGGCGCATGATCAACCCCCTGACGCTCAAGGGCCAGCTCGTCGGCGCGGTCGTGCAGGGCCTCGGCGGCGCGTTCCTCGAGCACCTGATCTACGACGATCACGGCCAGCTTCTCACCGGTTCGCTTGCCGACTACATGGTGCCGACCGCCAGCGATTTTCCAATAATTCGCGGCTATGTGATGGAATCGCATCCGTCGCCGCTCAATCCGCTCGGCGCCAAGGGCGCCGGCGAGGGCGGCATCATCTCGGTCGGCGGCATCATTTCGAATGCGATCGCCAACGCGCTGAGCTCGCTCGGCGTAGAGCCGCGCGATCTGCCGCTGTCGCCACCACGGTTATGGCAACTCATTCAGGATGCGCGCAACATGGACTGCGCGCGGAAGCGGGAATAGATTTGCGCTAACGTTGCACATAAGCAGGAGCAAAACCATGAGCGTCGCCCGCCATCCGCGTCAAAAGGAGCTCGAGGGCGTTCCAATCGAAGAGATCATGAAAAAATACGTCGGCCGCTTCAAGGAGAAGAAGCCCGACTGGGCCGCGTTCGAGGATGCCAAGATCGAGGGATTTAAACGCGCGCAGCATCGCTTCATCGGCGCCGGCGGTTCCGGCAAGCACGGTGATCCTACCGTAATCCCGGCGGGCAACTTCACGCTGTCGATCATGTTCGTGAATCCGGGCCAGGGCAACGCCGCGCACACCCACGAGGTCGAAGAGTGCTTTTTCGTGCTGCAAGGCTATCTCGATGTTTTCGTCGAGGACGAAAGCGGCAAGCGGCTGACCACACGGCTCGGTCCGTGGGAGTGCATCTCCTGTCCGGCGGGCGTGATCCACGGCTATCAGAACGATTCGCTCGAGCCTGTGTATTTCCAGGTGATGCTCGGCCGCGGCAAGCCGGAGACCATGGGCTATGCGGACGACGATCTGTTCAAGCGCAAGGACGCGCACCTGAAAGCGGTCTGACGTCCTCGCCGGGATCGAGTCGGTCTACGCCGGAATGGTCTGGAACTCGGTCGAAAATCCATGCATGCGGCGGGCGCCGGTCGCGGTGATTTCGATCGTCTCGGCGAACACGCAGCCGGTTTCGCCGTTGTGCCACGTGGGATCGTAGAGATCGATATTGAACGCGAACACCATGCCGGCGCGGAATTCGTCGCCGATCATTTTCAGCGCGTCCTGGTCGGCGCGCAGCGCGTGGAAGCGGTAGCGCGGATATTCCAGTGAGGCGAGGCCGTGGCCGTGAATGCCAGTCTCGCAAATCGCGAGGCGGCGCTCCTCGATTACCTGCCGCACCACGCCCATGGCGTCTGAGATTTTTCGTCCCGGCCCGAACTGTTCGAGCCCGCATTGATAGGCGGCGACACAGCCTTCGTAGATTTCCCGTTGTTTGCTTTCCGGTTCGCCGATGCAGAATGTGCGCTCGACGTGGGTGAAGTAGCCGCCGAATTTTGGATGCAGCTCGCAGATGATGAGGTCGCCGTGTTCGAGCTTGCGCGTCGTCGGCACCCGAAACGGATGCGGGTAGGGATGCCGGTCGCAAGCCCACAGAAAAAGCGTCGGCTCCTCGCCGCCGTTCGCCAGCATCACTTCCATCATTCGGCCGTAGACCTCACATTCTTTGATGCCGGGCCGCGCGGTGTCGCGGCAGGCCGCTAGCATCAGGTCGCCGATATTCGCGGCCTTGGCGAGGACGTCGAGCTCCTCTGCGCTTTTGATGGTGCGGACTTTCTCCAGCATATCGTCGAGATTGACGAGGGCTGCGCCGGGCAAAAGCTCCTGGAGCCGCAGATAGACGCTGTGCGGCAACCAGCCGTCGGGATCGAGCGGGCCGGCCAGCCCATCCATGCCGATGCGGCCGCGATCGAGCTTCAGTTCCTTCAGGCGCTCGGCCACGCTGCCCGCCCACGTGCCTTTCCGCGCACGGACGTCGGCGACCCAATCCTGGGCGCTGCGCCAGCCGGCGACAAAGGTCGGCATCTGCACGAAGCTGGTCGGCTCGTCCTCGAGCGGGAAGACCAGGACGTTGAATTCCGCATTGCCGCCGACCGGGCAGAGGTAGCGCGCATTGGCGATGCAGAAGTCCCACATCAGCGGCCAACCCCACAGCACCAGGCAATCGAGCCGGCGCGCCGCCATTTCCTTGCGCACCGCCGCCCAGCGCCGATCGCGCTCGCGCAATGAAAGCCTCGGCAATTCCAGGACATCACGCATCGGAGTGATCCTATCCTTCACCAAGCCCAGCCACGACGTCAATTATGCCGCTTGCAGCTTCAGCCGTTGGAGGCTTTCGAGGTAGTCTGAAATGCCATGCGCGAGATCGTATTCGGGTTGATAGCCGAGCTCCTTCTGCGCGCGCGAAATGTCGTAGACGCCGTGCATCGGATAGGGCGAGCCGAGAAAGTTGAGCCCGGGCCCGATCTCGATCACGGCATTCGGCAGATGCTTGTGCAGTTCGCGGGCGACGTCCTTGAGCGTAATGCCGATGCCCGAGCCGATGTTGAAAATGCGGCTCTGCAAGTTCTTCGCCGTTGTCGCAAGATAAATGCCGAGCGCGGAATCCTTATTGTAGATGAAGTCGTCTTTCTCATCGCCGCCCTGGCCGAGGCGGAACGGCAGCCCATTTGCGGGATTCTCGACGATCTGGCTGGTGACTCCCATATTGCCGTGTCGCGCAGTCTTGCCCGGTCCGTAGGTGGTGGCGAAGCGCAGCACGACCACGTCGAGTCCGAGCGTGCCCCAGTAGAGCGTGGCGTTTTCACCCATCAACTTGGCGGAATCGTAGATCCGCTTCGGCTCCTTGCGATGATCTTCCGTCACCGGCTTATAGGTCGGCGCGCCGTATTCTCCGAGGAATGGACCGTAGATGCCCTTAGCGCTGGTATAGACGAGACGTTCCACATTCGCGGCACGCGCGGCTTCGAGCACATTGACGGTCCCCATGACGTTGATTTCGACACTTTCGGCCGGATGCGCCGCGGAGAGCGCACTGATATAGGCGGCAGTATGGACAATGTGCGTGATGTTCTTCGCCTTGATGACTTCGGCGATGCGCGCGCGATCGAGGATCGAACCAAGCTCGATGTCGACCTTGTCGAGAATGTCGCGAATGAGCGATTCGTCGCGATGCCGCGCGAAGATGACCGGCCGGTGCCCCTCGCGAACGAATTTCCGGCTTGCCTCGGCGCCGATGACGCCCATTCCACCGGTGATCAATACGCGCATGACGGCGTTCCCCTTCCAATATGGTCCGTGCGACGCGATGGCGCTCTCCCGAACGGCGCGGGATGGTATTAGCCGTAGGTCGGCACGAACAGTTTTTCGATCGGAATTTGCTCAGGGATCAAGCCCTGTTCGACCATGTAGGTCACCAAGGCCTCGAGTGTCGGGCGATTGGGCTCGACGCCGTAAGGCCAACAGTCACCACCAAAGACTTCGTCGATTTCCCGCACGTCGTCAGGTAGCCACGGCAGCATATAGCGCAGCGTCCCGCTGTAGCGCATTTTTTCGCGGGCAATATCTTTCGCGGCACAGAAGGCGTCATAAAGGCTCGTCGCCACAAACGGATTCTTTTCGTAAACGTCGTTGCGGATGACGATGGTGTGCATGATCGGGAAGACGCGGGTGCGCTTGAAGTAGTCCTTCTCTTTGGCGCGGTAGTCGGGAATAAGGCGCACCACGTCGGGGCTGCTCTTGAGCGAATGCGGCATATTGGAACCGATGAGGCCCTGGATCTCGCCGGCCGCGAGCAGGTCGCTCAGCGATTTGCCGCTCTTGTTCGGCTTGAGATTGATCTTCTTGAGCAGCGGCATCACCGATGGGTTGCCATAGGCGCCCGGCTCGTTGACCGAACCTTCGATCCACTCGATGGTCGAAAGGTCGATGCCAAGGTCGTGCTGCATCAGCCCGCGAATGAACAGCGCTGCAGTCTGCGTATAGAGCGGAACGCCGACGCGCTTGCCTTCGAGGTCCTTCGCCGTTTTGACATGGTTGCGGTTGACGGTGATGAAGCCGTGGCGAAACACCCGCGAGGCGAATACGGGAATCGCGACGAAAGGCAGCTTCTTGGCGGCGTGGCGACTGATCAGCTCCGAGCTCGACATCTCGCAGGCGTCGAATTCAAGCCGGTTGGACATGCGATCGAAGATCTCGCGCGGATTGTCCATGACGAGGAAATTGAGGTCTATGCCGTCGGGTTTGATCTCACCCGTTTGCAGCGGCAGCATGCGGTCATAGAGGCCGCAGGCGAAGGTCATCGGCAGGCCAGTCATCGGATTGCACCTGGGGAAGTTTGGCGGGGCCGGCAGTATCACACACGCACCGTTGTCCGTCATCCCGAGGTGCACGCGCGGCGGGGGCCGCGAAGGATGCCGGTCGAGGCGTGGTGGCCGTCGCCCTTCGAGGCTTGGCGTTGAGCACCTCATGGTGACGGTGAACAAGAGCGTCGCAAAATCTTTTACCTCGCGCGTCGAATTTTCTTGCAATGCCGGATCATTGCGCCTATGTGCCGCTCGCCCAAATTCGCACGTGCCTGTGGCCGTGTGTCGATCGGTAGGCATCCGGACAAGAGGCCGGACAGTCGCCTGAGGTTGGAAGTCCCAACCTCACTACGTGATCGGCAGCCGGAGGCGAAACCGGCGCACCCCGCGCTCAACGGGGGACGCGGCTTAAAGCAACGACGGAGCGGGCTTTTTTGGTCTCGTTGGCCGTCCAAAGGTCAGCACCGAAGAGGCTTGTCCATCTTGCCGGCCGTGCGGAACGGGTTTCCCCGCTCCAATCCAAGGCAGCACATCGGCTGAACAGCCGCGCGCCCGCACCCGTGTCCCCAACGCACGGCCGGCGCGCCGAGCTTCAGCCGCTGACGCCGGCTGCGTGCAGCAACGCGCGCGGCCGAATTTCAACGCCGGGCCGAAAGGCCCCTTGAACCTGGATGAAGGAGCGCGCCAATGACCGAGCGCATCCGCGATTTCCTGCGTCGCCGCCGCGATGACGGACTGGATGATGGTCCGTGCCTCGTCGTCGATCTCGACGTCGTGCGCGAGAACTATGCCGCATTTGCCAAGGCACTGCCGGACAGCCGGGTGTTCTACGCCGTCAAGGCAAACCCGGCGCCCGAGTTGTTGGCGCTGCTTACCAAGCTTGGCTCCTGCTTCGACACCGCCTCGGTCGCCGAGATCGAGATGGTGCTCGCGGCCGGCGCCACGCCCAAGCGCATCTCCTTCGGCAACACCATCAAGAAGGAACGCGACATCGCGCGCGCCTATGCGCTCGGCGTCCGCCTGTTCGCGGTCGACTGCAAGGCCGAGGTCGAGAAGATCGGCCGCGCCGCTCCCGGCGCCAAGGTCTTCTGCCGCTTCCTGTTCGGCTGTGCGGGGGCGGAATGGCCGCTGTCGCGCAAGTTCGGCTGCGACCCGGAGATGGCGGTCGACGTGCTCGACCATGCCCAAAGGCTCGGGCTCGAGCCCTGCGGCGTGTCGTTCCATGTCGGCTCGCAGCAGCGCCGCACCGCGGCGTGGGACGAGGCGCTGAAGTCGGCGTCGGCGATCTTCCGCGCCTGCGCCGAGCGCGGCATCAACCTGACGATGGTCAACCTCGGCGGCGGGTTCCCGACCAAGTACCTGCGTGATGTCCCGGCGGTCGAGGCCTATGGCCGCTCGATCTTCCGGGCGCTGCGCAAGCACTTCGGCAACCGCATCCCGGAGACGATCATCGAGCCGGGCCGCGGCATGGTCGGCAATGCCGGCGTGATCGAAGCGGAGGTCGTGCTGGTCTCCAACAAGAGCGAGCACGACCACGTGCGGTGGGTCTATCTCGACATCGGCAAGTTCGGCGGTCTCGCCGAAACCATGGACGAGTCGATCCGCTACCCGATCCGCACGCCGCATGATGGCGGCGAGGTCGGTCCTTGCGTGCTCGCGGGCCCGACCTGCGACAGCGCCGACGTGCTCTACGAGAAGCGGCCCTACGATCTGCCGATCAGCCTCGAGATCGGCGACAAGGTCCTAATCGAAGGCGCCGGCGCCTACACCGCGACCTACGCATCGGTGGCCTTCAACGGCTTCGCACCGCTGCGGACCTACCACATCTGACCCCCTTGCTCCGGCAAGATCCTCTCCCTCCCGCGCAAGCGGGAGGGGGAGGCGCGCCGGAGCGCAACAGCCGAAAGGAGCGGATCATGGTGACCATTCGGGAAGAAGCCTGGAAAGACGTCGCGGCGCGCGAAACCCTGCTCGACGCGGCCTACGGGGAAGCTCGTTTCACCAAGACCTCGGAGCGGCTGCGCGAAGGCCGTTTGCCGGCCGCAGGACTGTCGCTGGTCGCGGTAGATCACGGCCGCATCGTCGGCACGGTGCGGCTCTGGCACGTCACGGCCGGTCCCGAGCGGCCGGCTTTGCTGCTCGGCCCGCTCGCTGTCCATCCGGAGCATCGCAATCGCGGTATCGGCTCGGCGCTGATGCGCCGGGCGATAGCACGCGCGCGTCTAGCCGGCCACCACGCGATCGTCCTGGTCGGGGACGCCGCCTATTACGGCCGCTTCGGCTTTGCCGCGGCGCCAGCCGGCAATTTATGGATGCCCGGCCGCTTCGAGCGCGACCGGCTGCTCGCGCTCGAGCTTCGGCCGGGAGCGCTTGCCGCCGCACGTGGGCTCGTCGCGGCTACCGGACAGTTCGAGCCGAAGCCCGACCTCAACGCGCTCATCGCCGCTGTTGAAACCGGGCGGCCGTCGCTTGTGCGCCGCGCCGCCTGAGTGCAATCCATTAGTCCATTCGCTCTGGAGGCTCGACAATGACCGAGTGGTCCGTCCACGCTCGCATCAGCGGCCCTGTCGTCATGATCGGTTTCGGCTCGATCGGCAAAGGCACGCTGCCTTTGATCGAGCGCCACTTCGATTATGACAAATCCCGCTTGGTGGTCATCGACCCCGAGGACAAGGACCGCAAGCTCCTGGACGACCGCGGCATCCGCTTCATCCACCAGGCGGTGACGCGCGACAACTACCGCAAGCTGCTCGGGCCGCTGCTCACGCACGGCGGCGGCCAGGGCTTTTGCGTCAACCTCTCGGTCGACACGTCCTCGCTCGACATCATGGAATTCTGCCGCGAGATCGGCGCGCTTTACATCGATACCGTGGTCGAGCCTTGGGTCGGATTCTACTTTGACTCAAAGCTCGGTCCGGAAGCGCGCTCGAATTACGCGTTGCGCGAGACCGTTCTGGCCGCGCGGCGCAAGCGGCCCGGCGGCACCACGGCGGTGTCATGCTGCGGCGCCAATCCCGGCATGGTGTCATGGTTCGTCAAGCAGGCGCTCCTCAATGTCGCCGGCGATCTCGGCCTCAGGTTCAAGGAACCGAAGACGCGTGAGGAGTGGGGCAAGCTCGCCAAGAAGGCCGGCATCAAGGGCATCCATATCGCCGAGCGCGATACCCAACGCGCCCGAAACCCGAAGCCGATCGAGGTCTTCGTCAACACTTGGTCGGTCGAAGGCTTTCTGTCCGAGGGCATGCAGCCGGCCGAACTCGGCTGGGGCACGCACGAAAAGGCGATGCCCAAGAACGGCCTCAAGCACAAGGCCGGCTGCCAGGCGGCGATCTATCTGACGCAGCCAGGCGCCAATACGCGGGTCCGTTCCTGGACGCCGACCGCTAAGGCGCAATACGGCTTCCTGGTCACGCACAACGAGTCGATCTCGATTGCCGATTACTTCACGCTGCGCAACGGCCGCAAGGTCGTGTACCGGCCCACCTGTCATTACGCCTATCATCCCTGCAACGACGCAGTGCTGTCGCTGCACGAGCTGTTCGGGCAGGCCGGCAAGCGGCAGCCCGCCATCCATATTCTCGACGAGCACGAGATCGCCGACGGCATCGACGAGCTTGGCGTGCTTCTCTATGGCCACAAGAAGAACGCCTACTGGTATGGCTCGCAGCTCTCGATCGACGAGACGCGCGAGATCGCGCCGTATCAGAACGCCACCGGATTGCAGGTCACGTCAGCCGTTTTGGCCGGAATGGTTTGGGCTCTGGAAAATCCGAACGCCGGCATCGTCGAGGCCGACGAGATGGATTTCCGCCGCTGCCTGGAAGTGCAGATGCCCTATCTCGGTCCGGTCATCGGCGCCTACACCGACTGGACGCCGATCACCGATCGTCCCGGCTTGTTCAATGAAGACATCGACAAACGCGATCCCTGGCAGTTCAGCAACGTGCTGGTGCGCTGACGGCGCTTTGTCAGTTGCCCGCGGGTTCGATTTCAAGGTTGAGGTAGCCGTCGACTTTGGCGCGCTGCCCGGGATAGAGCACGATCGTCGAGGTTTTTTCTTCGATGACCGCTGGTCCGTCGATAATTGCGCCTGTCGTTAGCGCCGAGCGCTTGAATACCGGCGTTTGCGCGGCTTCAGCGATGCTGAAATACACCTTGCGCGTCTCATACGGGACGGGCGGCTCTACGCCTTGTGGCATCGCGATCTGGGTGAACTGAGGCTTGGCGATCTTGCCGACTGCCGTCACCTGGAAATTCACGACTTCGACCGCTTCCGTCTCCGCCATGTGGCCGTAGCG
>Ga0335085_10004368_pt1 | contig 23552 bp, 22 predicted proteins | sample Lox_Sample_45_FD_206712 | JGI IMG/M metagenome (GOLD analysis project Ga0335085, IMG submission 206712) | Soil microbial communities from Loxahatchee National Wildlife Refuge, Florida, United States - Lox_Sample_4.5 | ecosystem: Environmental > Terrestrial > Soil > Wetlands | place: USA...
GCTCATCACCACGGTGTCGGTCCGGGTCGCCGCGCGATCCACCAGCGAGAGGTGTCCCTCGTGGAGCGCGCCCATGGTGGGCACCAGCCCGATCCGGCGACCGGCGCTCCGCTCGCCCCGGAGCAGAGTCCGGAGCTCGGCAATTCCCGCGCACTCCTTCATTCGAAGCTGTGCTCCGGGCCCGGATAGCGGCCGCCGCGGACCTCCGCCGCGTAGGCTCGCGCCGCCTCGCGTACCGTCTTCGCCAGCTCGCTGTATTTCTTGAGAAACTTGGGCTCGAACCCTTCGTTGAGCCCCAGCATGTCGTGGAGCACCAGCACCTGCCCGTCACAGCCGGGGCCGGCGCCGATGCCGATGGTGGGAATGGTGAGCGCCTTGGAGATTTTGGTCGCCAGGGTCGCGGGGACCAGCTCCAGCACCAGCGCGCACGCACCGGCCCCCTCCAGCGCCTTGGCATCCTCCAGCAGCCGGTCCGCGCCGGCCGGCTCCCTGCCCTGCACCCGATAACCGCCCAGCTGATGGACTGATTGCGGGGTGAGCCCCAGGTGACCCATCACCGGAATGCCTACGTCCACCAGGGCCCGGACTGTTTCGGTCATGTGGCGCCCGCCTTCGAGCTTGACCCCGTGGGCGCCGCTTTCCTGCAGCACCTTGCCCGCGTTCCGGATCGCTTCCGGAATGGTCACCTGGTAGGTGAGAAACGGGAGGTCCACGAATACCAGCGCGCGCCGGCTGCCACGCTTCACCGCCGCCGCGTGATAGATCATCTGATACAGCGTGGCGTTGAGCGTGGTCTCCCGCCCCGCCACCACCTGGTTGACCGAGTCACCCACCAGCAGCACGTCGACCTCGTCGTCCAGCAGCCGGGCGAAGAGCGCATCGTAACAGGTGAGCACCACGATCTTCTTGCCCGCCTTCTTGAGGGCGACCAGATCGGTGATGGTCAGCGGTGCCGAGTCGCCCATGAGGAGTTCCGGCTCAGTCTTTGGGGTTGAGGGCGCGCTCGATCTCTTCGATTTCCCGCTGCCAAAATGGGCGGTTGGGCAGCTGGGGATGCGGAATGATCAGATCGGTCTCCCGGAGCCGGCGGGTGCCGAAGCGCACGATGTCGAGGTCCAGGGTCCGCGGTCCCCATCGCTCCCCCCGCACCCGTCCCTGATCGTTCTCGATCTTCTGGAGCGCCTTGAGAAATCTCGAGGGATCCAGCGCCGTCTCGGCCAGGAGCATCTGATTGAGATAGCGACCCTGGGGTGGCCCACCCACCGGCTCGGTCTCCTCGACCGAGGACGTGGCCACCACCTTGGTGAGCGGAATCTTCCCCACCGCTTCGCGCGCCTTGCCGAGATAGGCGGCCCGGTCTCCCTCGTTGCTGCCCAGGGCGATGTACACCCGCTCGACCAGGCTCATAGCTCGGTCGCGAAGTGCCGCGCGATGGCATGCAGGTGGGACGCCACCGACTGCAATTCCTGGATCGCCCGCTCGAGATCGGCATGACCCTGGGCCGTCTCCGCAGCCCGCAGCGCCATCTCGTGGGTCTCCTGAAGCGCCCGGTCGGAGACCTCAGCGATACTGGCCATCTCGCCGGTGAGCCGGCTGGTGGCGGCTTCCTGGCTTTCCGCGGAGGCCGCGATCCGGCGGGCGTTCTCCCCGGCGCTGTGGGTGGTCCGCACGATGTCGTCGAGGGCCTTGGCCGCGCTGGCACTCAACTCTTCGACGCCGGCCACTGCCTCTTCCCCCCGATCCATCAATTCCGAGACTTGGGCCACCTGTCCCAGAATCCCGGCCACCAGTCCGCCGGCCTCGCGTGAAGCCGCGGCGCTCTGCGCAGCCAGCTGCCGCACCTCGGCGGCGACCACGGCGAAGCCCTTCCCCTGCTGTCCCGCCCGTGCCGCTTCGATCGCCGCGTTGAGCGAGATCAGGTTGGTCAGGTCGGCGATCTCGCGGATCGATCCGATGAACCCGATCAGCCGATTGGTGATTTGATACAGCTCGGCCACCTGGTGGCTGCTCTCGGATACGAACCCCTTGAGCTGGACCAGGCGTTCGATGGCGCTCTGCACCTGGATCCGGTTCCGGGCCGCGACCTCGCTCGCCGTCTCGGAGGCTTCGGCGGCGGCGGCGCCATGCACCGCCACGTCCCGCGCGGCTCCCGCCAGAACGCCCGTGGCCTCCCGCCCGCCGGCGACCCACTGTCCCTGCTCGGCCGCGCCCTGCCGAATCGCCTCCGCCGCCACGGCCACGGCCCCCGACGCGGAGCGGAGCCCCTCGCTCACGCCGCCCAGTCGTTGCACCTGGGCACCGATCCGGTCCACCGTGTCCACCAGGGGACGGCGGAGGTCCGAAATATGAATCGCCGTCGCCAACTGCCCGGCGAAGGTCGAGGCCGCCGCGACTTCTTTCGCTCCATACGCCCGAGCCTTGTGATGCTCCAACTCCAGGGTCCCGATGGTCTCGTTGCCGAAGCGGAGGGGGAGCACCAGGAGACTCCGCGCGTCGGGATCGGGAGACGTCAGCCGCTCATCCCGCTGGGAATCCGCCACCACCACCGGCTGACCTTCCCGCACCGCGATGGCCCGCAGCCGTGGAGCATCTATCCCGGGCTCGCCGCGGTTGGGGCGGCCGTTCAGGCCGCGATAGACCTGCCGGGAGACGTCGGCCTCGACCCGATAGATCCGGAAATCGCCCCAGTCGAGTACGCGGTGAGCCAGCTGCTCGAGCTGAGAGAAGGCATCGCCCAGGGTGATGTTGCTGGTGATGATCCGTTCCCGCAGGTGGATTTTGTTCAGCTCTTCCGCGGAGATCGCCTCTTCGAGAATCCGTTTGGTCAAGAGGCCAAGCACACCGAGCACCGCCAGGACCGCGATCCAGCCCTCAGGGGCGAGGCCCAGGATGGCGCCCACGCTCAGGATGGCGCCACCCACGGTGAGGAGATAGGACAGAATTTCGTAACGGAGAATCATCAGCCGCTCTTCGGAGGCCAGCTTCCCCCGGACCAGCAGGCTGAAGTAGAAGAGCGAGCGTCCGAAGAAGAAATAGGTCCCGAGAAAGGCGGCGGCCGGGCCCAGATACTCCAGGCTCAACCCTTCGGGCTGGGCGCGCACCATGATCGCGGCGTAGATCCCATACGAGGCGGTGAAGGCGATGGCCTCGCGTCCGGCGTTGATCCAGGCGGCCGAGATGGTCTTCCGGCGCCAGAAGGCGTCGGCAGAAAAGACCCCGAGCCAGAGCGCCAGCAGCACCGGCGTCGGACCCACCGTCACGGCGCCGACCAGGACCGCGATCCCGATCTGGGTCAGATAGGAATACTTGGAGAGGGGGATCTGGGCGCCGCGCAGCGCGATGACCGCGATCAGCAGGGCCAGGAGCGGGATCGGCTTGTCCAGCCAGGTGTGATCTCTGGCCAGCGCGATCAGCAGCACCGCCAGGCCGCCATAGGCCATTACGGTGGTGGAGCGGTCCACGGCCTTCTGGACGTCCAGGGTGACGTTCACGTCTTCGCTCCCTCGGGCCGGGCACTATCCAGCGCCGCCCGCAGCTGGGCCAGATAGGCCCCCGCCGCTCCCACCCCCTCGCGTCCCAGGACTTCCACCAGCGCGCTACCGACCACGACGCCATCGGCCAGCTTGCCGACCGCGACGGCCTGGGCCGGCGTCGAAATGCCGAACCCCGCCGCGATCGGCAGCGTGGTCGCCGCGCGGACCCGCGCGATGGTATCGGTCAGATCGGCCGCCAGCTGGGGCGACGCTCCCGTCACCCCCAGCCGCGCAATCACGTACACGAATCCCTGCGCCCCGCGCACCGCTTCGGCCACGCGCTCGGGCCGGCTGGTCGGCGCCACCAGGCGTATCAGATCGAGCGGGCTTTCCTGCACTTCGCCCTCGACCTCGGGGTCGCTGCCGGCCGGCAGGTCGGTGAGCAGGAGCCCCGCGATCCCCAGATCGGCGGCGTCCTTGAGAAACCGGGTCAGGCCGTAGCGGAGAATGGGATTGAGATAACTGAACAGCACCACCGGTTTCGACAGCTCCGCCCGGGAGACCAGCTCGAGCGCGCCCGGCAGGGTCATCCCCTGCTTGAGCGCCTCGAAGGTGGAGCGCTGGATCGTGGGACCATCGGCCAGCGGATCGCTGAACGGGACGCCGACCTCGAGGATGTCGGCGATCCGGTCGGCGGCCCGGAACGCCTCGAGGCTCTTCGCAGCCGACGGGAACCCCGCCGTCAGGTAGGGGATGAGCGCCTTGCGGCGCGCCGCGCGGAGCCGCGCCCACGCCCCACGAAGGCCGGAATCAGACAACCGAGTCGCCGACGACAAGGCCGTAGCGGTCAGGATTGGTCACTTTGACGATCGACCGGAGAAAGCTCCCGTCGGCCGACCGCGCGCCCAGGTTCTCCTCGCGCCCCGGCTTGGGCAGCTGGGAGCCGTTGACGTCGATTCGGATCCGGATGATCGGCCGGTTGAGCAGGTTGGTATCCGGATTGGCCGAGACCACCACCGCCACCTCGAAGGTATCGAGGATGACGCAGGTGCCGACGGGGTACACGCCGATCAGGTTGATCAGGGCCTTGACCAGCACCGGATCGTATCCTCGCCGCGGGTTCTCCCACATCTCCCGCAGCACCTCGTCGGGCTGGATCGGGATCGTCTGATAGGCCCGGCGGGTGGTGGCGGCATCGTAGCCGTCGGCCACCGCGACGATGCGCGAGTACACTCCAATGGTCCGCGGCCGGATCGACTTGGGGTAGCCGGTCAGGTCGATCTTCATGTGATGCTCGTGCGCGACCACCAGCGAGCGATAGGGAATCTCGCCATAGCCCCGCATGGCGAAGAGCGTGAGGACCCCGAGCCAGGGATGCGCCTGCATGATGCGCCACTCGCTCTCGTCCAGACCGCCGGTCTTGTTGAGCACCTCCACCGGGATCCGGGCCTTGCCCACGTCGTGCAGCAAGCCCGCCATGCCCAGATCGTAGAGCTGAAGCCGGGAGAGGCCCAGCCGTTTGCCGATGGCCACGGAGAGGATGCAGACGTTCACCGAGTGGGTGAAGGTGTACTCGTCGTAGTCCCGGATCGCGGTGAGGCCGATCAGGGAGGTCTCATTGTTGAGCACCTGGTCCACGATCGACTGCACCGCCCGCTTCACCTTGGCGATGCTGGTGGTCCGGCCCAACCGGACGCTGTTGATCACGTCCTTGGTCACCGCCACGCCGTGGGAATAGGTCCGCTTGGCGATCTCGCGGGCCCGCTCCGCCTCCGCCACCGCCTCTTCGCTCTCGGCTGGCGGGTGGACCTCGATGCGGGAGACCCCCGCCAACAGCAGCTTTTCGCGCAACTCGACCAGGCTCTCCGCCTCCCGGTCGGGCCGGCCCGATAGGGTGAGGAGCAGACCCAGCAGGACCTGCCACTCCTTGCGCTCCACTCCGGGCGTGATCTTGAGGTCGCCGACGCCGGTGTCGCGCAGGATGGTCAGGATGTGGCTGAAGGAGGCGTAGTTGTCGAGCTCCAGTCGAAGCCGGGTCGCGTTCACGAAGATGAATTCGCCCGACAGCCGGACCTCGATCTCCTGCGTGCTGGCCAGCAGCTGACTGGTCGCGGTCTGGAGGTCGTCCAGCGCCTTCTGCGCCGTGGCGTTCTCGATCGGGTAGAGCTTGAGACTTCGGAGCGCAGCGTACATGGCGAGCAGGAGTCCGCGCCCCGCATGACGCAGGAACGCGTCCTGGACCCGCTCGTCGTCTACCTTGGCGTGGGCCGCAGGCTCGGATGGGCGGTTCATGCGTTGGCCTCTCTGAGGGCTCGGCTGACCGCGTTCCGTACCACCAGCTCCTTGTCTGCCGCCGCCCGCTGCAGCGCCTCTCGCGCCTCTGGCGTGCGGAGCTTACCCAGCGCCAGCGCAGCGCAGGCCCGGGTCTCCGGCGGCTCCTTGTGCTTGAACAGCCCGCCGGGGATCAACATCGCCGTCAGGGGATCCAGGGCACTGGGCCCGGCGATCAGGGCATAGGCCTCGAAGAACGCCATCCGCTCGGTAAGGTCCATGGGACGCTGGACCTTGCCCTGGACCACCGGTTCCACCCGCCGGAGCGAGCCCTTGTATCCCTTGCGCCCCACTTCACGCACCGCGGCCAGCCGCACGTCGCGATCGGCGTCGTCCACCGCGCGATCGATCTGGGCCAGCGCGCCCGGCGTGGCGATCGCCGCCAGCGCCTGCACCGAGGCCAGTCGGACCGGCGCCTGGTTGTGGCCCAGCGTGTCGCCCAAGCCGGGCACCGCCGGCTGCAGCTTCAGGCGGCGGCAGAGCTCCACGGCCGGGATCAAGGCGTCCGATTCCGGAAGTCGGAGCAGCCGGAGGACCTCGCGAGGGTTGGCCTCGGCCAGCCGGTCGGCCGAGCCTTCGAGCAGCTCGCGCACCCGGGCAGACGAGAGCCTGGGCAGCCAGGTGAGTGCCGTCTCCAGCGCAGACGGTCGCAACTCCTTGAACAGCTCGCCAAGATCGTTCTCGCTGGGCGGCGTCGTGGCCTCGTCGATCGACTGGAGGACCTGCCCCAGTACGGCCGGCTCGCTCAGCCGGCCGGTGAACGCGTCCAGGCGGGTGCGCAGGTCTCCCGCCAGGTTGGGCATCTTCTCCATCTCGAGGTGCGATTCCCTGAGGATCGTGGCTACCGACCTGAAGTCACCGGCGTTGAGCAGGTTGGGCAGCAGGTGCTCGAGAATGCCGATCAACTCGCTGTGGATGGGCTTTTCGCTCTGGAATTCGAAAATGTCGAACAGGATGGTGAGCGCGTTGGCCCGCAGGTCCTGGGCATACTCCGAGGCGATCGACTTCGCGATGTACTGGATCTCGGCCTCGTCCAGCCAATAGAGCGTGGAATCGAAGTCTTCCAGCTCGATCACGCCGGACGGCCGGGGGGGCGCCTCCTCCTGGACCGCCTGTTTGGCTTGCTCGGGGCTGACCTCGCTTCCCGACGCGGGTGGTGCCCCGCCGCCGAGAATCGGCGCCGCATCGGCGAAGAATTCGGTGAACTGGTAGGAGATGAAGCTGAATTCGTGTTCCCAGAGGAGGGTGAGCAGGTCATCCCCGGCGTCGGCCGGAAGGGTGCGGGCGCGCTGCACTATTTCCAGGAACCGGACGATCTCGCCCTCCTCGACCCCTTTTCTCAGGGTCAGGATCCGCATCCCGTCCTTGTAGAGACCCCAGGCGAGACTCTCGCCCTTGCTGAGCTGGTGGTAGACCACCTGCTCTTCCCAGACGAAATCGGTCTCCGCCACGGTCAGGACCAGCTCGTCCAGGGCTGCCCAGACCGGCTGGAAGGCTTCCTTGATGGCCTGTGCGGCGCGGTGATAGATGGGATTGTTCGGGAGGTACATCTGGAACGCCCGGAGCCCTTTGACGACGGTCCGGATCAGTTCCTCGACCTGGGAGACTGGGAGGATCGCGGTGTCCTGGAAGTCCCCGGGTCCCGTCATAGCGGATTCCCCAGCAGTCGGGCAGCGTGGGCCACGTCCTTGTCGCCCCGGCCGCTCAGACAGACCAGCACGACATCGTCTCGCTTCCAGCGCCCGCAAGCGCCAGCCACCCAGGCCAGGGCGTGGGCGGTCTCCAGCGCGGGGATGATGCCTTCCAGGCGGCACATCATCTGGAAGCCCTCCAGCGCCTGCGCGTCGGTCACCGCTTCGTAGCGGACTCGGCCACTATCGCGCAGGTAACTGTGCTCCGGTCCCACCCCGGGGTAGTCGAGGCCCGCCGAGATCGAATGGGCCGGGGAGACCTGGCCGTCGGCATCCTGCAGGAGATAGCTCAGGCTCCCGTGCAAAACGCCCGGCGTACCCGCAGCTAACGTGGCGCTGTGCCGCCCCGTCTCCAACCCTTCGCCTGCCGCTTCGACACCAACCAGCTCCACCTCGGGGTCCTCCAGAAAGCCGCTGAAGAGACCGATCGCGTTCGACCCGCCTCCGACACACGCCACCGCGGTTCTGGGGAGGTGGCCCACCCGATCCCGCACCTGGGCCCGTGCCTCCCGGCCGATCACCGATTGGAAATCGCGTACCATCCGGGGATAGGGGTCGGGCCCCACCACCGAGCCGATGATGTAGTGGGTGGTCGGGACGTTGGTCACCCAGTCGCGGAGCGCCTCGTTGGTGGCGTCCTTGAGGGTCTTGGTGCCGGATTCGACCGGCACCACGGTGGCACCCAGCAGCTTCATCCGGTAGACGTTCAGGGCCTGCCGGGCCACGTCCTCCGCCCCCATGTAGACCACACACTCGAGGCCGAAGCGGGCGCACACCGTGGCGGTGGCGACGCCATGCTGGCCCGCGCCGGTTTCCGCAATCATCCGCCGCTTGCCCATCCGCAGGGCGAGCAGCGCCTGTCCGATGGTGTTGTTGATCTTGTGCGCGCCGGTATGGACCAGGTCCTCTCGCTTGAGCAGGACCCGCGCACCTGCCACGTCGCTGAACCGCGGTGCCTCCGACAGCGCCGAGGGTCGGCCCGCGAAATCCCGGAGCAGCGCATCGAATTCGGCCCAGAAGGACGGATCGGCCCGCGCCCCATCGTAGAGCGCGGCCAACTCGTCCAGCGCGGCGACCAGGGTCTCGGGAACGTAGCGGCCGCCATAGCGACCGAACCGTCCGCCGACGGCGCGCTCACGAGGTAGGGTGATGCCCAACGAAGGCCTCCATGAAATGGGCGACTCTGGACCGGCCTGCGACCCCCGGAAGTCGCACCACCCCACAACTTACATCAACCACGGGCGCTAGGATAAGGGCAAAAGCCCCTCCCGACGGAGCCCTCCACTCGCTCATCGGCCACGCCGCGGGATCCCCGCCAGTCGCCGGGCCAGGTCCGCCGGATCCGGCGCCGCCGAGAGCGCGGTCCCGATCAGGACCGCATCGGCGCCAGCCTGAGCCGCGCGTTCGACATCGGCCGGCGTACTCATCCCGCTCTCCGCGACCGCAATCCGGTCGGCGGGAACCTGGGCCACCAGGCGCCAGGCCGCCTCCGTGTCGATCCTGAAATCGTTCAGATCGCGGCTATTGATGCCGATCGCCGCGGCCCCGGACTCGAGCGCGACGTCCAGCTCGGCGGCCGTGTGAACTTCCACCAGGGTGTCGAGCCCCCAATCGCGCGCGGTCTGGGCCAGCTCCTTCAGGCGGGGCGCCGGAAGCGCTCGGGTGATGAGCAGGATCGCCGAGGCGCCGGCCGCCCGCGCTTCGAGAATCTGGGTCTCATCCAGAATGAAATCCTTGCGAAGTACGGGTACCGGGACCCCCCGGGCGACGGTCGCCAGATCCTCCAGGCTCCCTCCGAAATGCTCCCGGTTGGTCAGGACCGAGATGGCTGCCGCCCCCGCCCCGGCGTAGGCGGCGGCGTGCCGGGCTGGATCCAGCCTGGCTTGTATTTCGCCAGCCGAGGGAGACCGCCGTTTGACTTCCGCAATGAGGCCCACACGGGGACCTTGAAGCCCGGCCCGGAAGCTCCTTGGTGGTGGGGCTTTGGAGGCCGCCGCCTCCAGGTCCCGCCACCGGGCACGGAGCCCCGGAATGGTGGCCCTCGTGGCATCGAGAATGCTCTCTAACAGGCTTGCCACCTTGCCCTTCGGGCGCTTTTCGGGTAGCTTATTTCGGACTCTTTTCGGTGGCAACCGTAGCGGGAGTAGGGACCGATGCCCCTAACCAAGCGGCAGAGTGAGATCCTGACATTCCTCCAGGGCTATATCCGGGACCATGGGTATGCCCCCAGTTTCGAGGAAATTGCGGAGCAATTCGGCTTTCAGTCCCTGGCCACGGTGCACGAGCATCTGACCAACCTGGAGCGGAAGGGCTACATCCAGCGGACTCACAACGAGAGCCGGGCCATCGAGGTGCTCCCTCCCAAGGGGCAGGCCGTCGCCAGTGAAATCCCGCTGCTCGGCAAGGTGGCCGCCGGGACCCCGATCGAAGCCCTCATGCAACAGGAGACCCTGGCCGTTCCCGACAATCTTCTCCCACGCCGGGGCCCCAATTACGCGCTTCAGGTCCAGGGCAGCTCCATGATCGACGAGCATATCGTCGACGGGGATTTCGTCGTCGTCCACAGCCAACAGAACGCCGACAACGGCGAGCTGGTCATTGCCCTGATCAACGGCTCCGAGGCCACCGTCAAGCGGTTCTACCGTGAGCCAGGCGGCTGGATCCGTCTCCAACCCGCCAATTCCGCCATGCAGCCCATGCGCTTCCAGGAGCGCGATATTCTGATCCAGGGGATCGTGGTCGGCGTTATTCGGAAATACTAGGCCCGTCGGAGTACCGGGGGTAGGAGTCCGGGCACTCTTCCGGGCTATTTCTTTCCTAGTTCTCTCCGTAGTCGCTCCAGAGCCTGGAAGGCCGAGCCTTCCAGCAGTGCCTGCCTCGCCCGGCCTACTGCCGCGCCGAAAGTCGATTCCAGCCCAGCCACGTAGATCGCCGCCGCCGAGTTGAGCAGCAGGGCCGCTCTGCCCACGGGGTCTTCCCCGCCCTCGAGCAGGTGGACCACCCGGGCCGCATTGGCCGCCGGAGCGCCGCCAGCCAACCCCTCCAGGCCGGCGTGGGCGAGGTCGTAGACCGCGGGATCCAGGCTCCAGTGCGTGATGAAACCATTGCGAATCTCCCACACCAGGGTGCAGCCATCCGGGCTGATCTCGTCCATGCCCACCTCGGCGTGGACCACGAGCGCATGGGCGGTCCCCAGCCGGGCCAGCGCCTCGGCCATCAGGGGAGCGCGATCGCGGTCGGCGACCCCGATCACCTGGCGCGATACCCCCGCCGGATTGGCCAGGGGACCGATCAGGTTCATCACGGTGGGGACCGCCAGCTCCCTCCGGACGGGAGTCACGTGCTTCATGGCCGGATGGAAGGCGGGAGCGAACAGGAACACCATGCCCGCGCGCTCCAGGACCTCTCCGGCGCGTTCGGGCGTGAGGGTGATCTCGAGGCCCAGGGCCTCGATCAGGTCGGCCGAGCCACAGTTGGAGGTGTAGCTTCGATTGCCATGCTTGGCGACCCGAGCCCCGGCACCTGCGGCGACGATCGCGGCCGCGGTCGAGAGATTGAAGGTCCCGATGGCGCCTCCACCGGTCCCGCAGGTATCGATGACGGGAGCGCCGGCCGGCAAGCGGACGGTCTGCATCACCTCGCGCAGAGTCTGGGCGGCGCCGGCGACCTGTTCCGCCGATTCGCCCCGGACCCGGAGCCCGATCAACAGGGCCGCGATCTGCGGAGGCGTGGCCTCACCGCGCATCACCACCCCGAACGCGGCCGCGGTCTCTTCACCGGAGAGCTGGCCACCTTCGGTGAGCCGTCGGATGGCGTGCGTGAGCGGAGAATCAGCCATAGCGGATTATAGAGGGTCGAGGGGCTGAACCGACAGCCGCCCTCCCGGCCTTGAGCACGGCAGTCCACCTGCCCCCGAGCCCTCTGACTGGGTAAATTGCGGCACCCATGAGCCGCACCTTTCTCGCGCTGCTGCACTACGACGGGGGGGATTTTGTAGGGTGGCAGCGGCAGCCGGCGGGACGCTCGGTGCAGGCGGAAGTGGAGCGGGCCCTGGAACGGCTCTGCGGGCGGCGGATCGTCACCCATGCCTCAGGGCGGACCGACGCGGGGGTCCACGCCATCGGCATGGGAGTCAGCTTCTCGGCACCCAGCCGCTGGGAAGACGAAACCCTCCGCCGAGCTCTCAACTCCACGCTTCCCAGGGACTGCTGGGTCGAGCGCGTCACCACAGTTATACCGGGCTTCCACGCCCGCAAGAGTGCCATCGGCCGGCGGTATCGATATGACGTCGGGACCGATGCATCGAGCATGTCTCCCTTCAGGCGCCCCTACGAGTGGGCCCTGGGGCGGCCGCTGGATTTCTCGCTGATCCATGAGGCCGCCGACCTGATTCGGGGAGTCCATGACTTTACGGCCTTTGCGGCCAAGCCCGCGGAGCGCCTGCATTGCCGGTGTGAAGTGCGTCAGGCCGAGTGGCGGCGTCGCAGCGGCAGCCAGGGAGTGAGCTTCCACGTCGCCGCCGATCGCTTCCTTCATCATATGGTCCGATTCCTGGTCGGCACCATGGTGGACATCGGACTGGGCCGGCGCCCGGTGGAAGACATGACGCGTCTGCTCATGACCGCACACAATCAGGACACCAGCCCTCCGGCGCCGCCGCAGGGTCTCTACTTCGTCGCCGCCGAATATCCGGCGGACATCTTCCTCCCCAATGAGATTCCGGCTCCCGCCACGGTCTAGCTGGGCCCTCGCGGGCGGGCTGCTCCTGGCGCTGGCGTGCCGGGAGGCTCCTGGACGACGAGAGGCAAGCGATGGCTGGTTGGCCACCGCCACCACCATGCAGGGTGTTCGGACGAAGTCCTCGGTGGCCGACTCCCGCCGCACCGCGCTGGTGGAGGCGGCCGAGCGGCTGGGCCCCACGGTCGTCTCGATCACGGTGCGGTCCCGACAACGGATCGCCCCTTCCCCCTGGGACTTCTTCTTCGTTCCCCAGGAAACCGAGCAGATCAGCTACGGCACCGGATTCGTCTGGCGGGCGGACGGCACCATTCTGACCAATCAGCACGTGGTGGCCGGGGCCGATTCGATCGAAGTGACCTTGCCGGACGGGTCCGACCTGCCGGCCAAACTGCTGGGCGACGACCCGCTGACCGACATCGCGGTGCTGCGGATCGATCGCTCCGGCCTGAAGACCGCGACCCTCGGCAAGAGCACCGACCTGATGATCGCCGAATGGGTGGTCGCTCTGGGAAATCCCTTCGCCTTCCTGCTGGGCAATGCCGAACCGACGGTGACCGCCGGAGTCGTCAGTGCAACGGGGCGCAACATTCTCCCGGGGCGCGACCAGCCGGGGTTGTACCTGGACATGATTCAGACCGATGCGGCCATCAATCCGGGCAACTCGGGCGGCCCGCTGGCCAACGCACTGGGTGAAGTGGTCGGGGTCAACTCCTCGATCTTTTCGGAGTCGGGCGGATCGATCGGACTGGGCTTCGCCATCCCCATCGAACGGGCGGTGCGCGTGGCCGACGAGATCGTCCGGAAGGGATCGGTTCAGCGGGCCTGGGTCGGACTCGACGTGGCCGGCGCCGAATCGATGCGGGACTGGAAAACCCAGGGCGGCGTGCTCATCGCGAATGTGGCCCCGGGTGGGCCGGCCGATCGGGCCGGACTCCACAAGAAGGACGTCCTGATCAAGGCCAACGGCCGGATCCTCCGCAACTTCCTCGACTGGGAAGCGGTGAAGCTGGATCTCCACGTGGGCGACGCGATCCAGATCACGGCGCGCCAGAGCGGAAACACCGTCACCCGTACGCTGATCACGGGCGACTTGCCCAGCGTGACCGCCGAGAAGGTCAAGGTCCTCAAGGAGCTGGAGCTGGTGAGCGTCACGCCCCAGATCCAGGCGGAGCAAGGGATCGCCAGCGAGCGCGGCGCCTTGATCTTCCGGATCACCGACCGCTTGTCGGAACAGACCGGGTTGCAGCAGGGAGACGTAATCGTCGCCGTCAACCGGCGGGAAGTCCGGAGCGCGGAAGAAGTAAGGCAGATCCTCAACGGCATGCGGCCCCGCGAGCCGTTCCGGGTCTACTTCGAGCGGCACGGGCAGATCTCGTTCAGCGACCTGGTGCTCCGATGAGCGATACCCACTACCAGTCTCCGCTGAATACCCGCTACGCCTCCCCGGCGATGCTGCGGCTCTGGGGCGAACGGCATCGGATCGGACTCTGGCGGCGGATCTGGCTGGCGCTGGCGGAAACGGAGCGGGAGCTGGGAGTGGATATCCCCACCGCGGCGCTGGAGCAGATGCGTGCCCACCTCGACGACGCGGACCTGGAAGCGGCCGGCGCCTACGAGCGCACTCTGCGTCACGACGTCATGGCGCACGTGCACGCGTTTGGCGACCAGGCCCCGGCGGCGCGCGCGGTCATTCACCTGGGCGCGACCAGCGCGTTGGTGACCGATAACGCCGATTTGCTGGTGATGCGCGACAGTCTTCGACTGCTCCTGGCGCGGCTGATCGACTCGGTGGAGCGACTGGCCGCGCTGGCCGAGCGGACCAAGACCCTGCCCTGCCTCGGCTACACCCATTTCCAGCCGGCCCAGCTCACCACCGTGGGCAAGCGGGCGACCCTCTGGACCCAGGACCTGGCGAGCGACGTCGAGGCCATCGTGCACGCGCTGTCCGGATGGCAACTGCTCGGCTGCAAGGGCGCGACCGGGACGCAGGCCTCATTCCTGGAGTTGTTCAAGGGCGACCATGCCAAGGTCCGCGAGCTCGACCGCCGGCTCACCGCCAAGCTGGGCGTCGAACGGTCGGTACCGGTCAGCGGGCAGACCTACAGCCGGAAGACCGACGCCCGGATTCTCGACCTGCTGAGCGGCGTGGCCCAGTCGGCGGCCAAGCTGGCCACTGACCTCCGGCTGTTGCAGCACGAGGGCGAGCTGCTCGAGCCGTTCGAGTCCAAGCAGGTCGGCTCCAGCGCCATGGCCTACAAGCGAAATCCGATGCGGGCCGAACGGGTGTGCAGCCTGGCGCGGTTCGTGATCGCCACCGCCGCCAATCCCGACTACACCGCCGCCACCCAGTGGCTCGAGCGTACCCTGGACGACAGCGCCAACCGGCGGCTGACGCTGCCCGAAGCCTTTCTCGCCACCGATGCGATCCTGCTCCTGGTGTCCGACATTGTCGGTGGACTCGAGGTGGTGGAGCCGGTCATCGCCCAGCACGTGGCGGAACAGATGCCCCAGATGGCCACCGAGCGATGGTTGATGCTGGGGGTCGCCGCCGGGGGGGATCGCCAGGTACTGCACGAGACCATCCGGCGACTCAGCCAGGCCAGCGCCGCCCAGGTCCGGACCGGCAAGCCGAACGACCTGCTCGAGCGCATGGCCGCCGATCATACCTTCGCCAAGGTACCCGCGGCTTCGCTCAAGGCGGAGCTGGACCCGACCCGCTACACCGGTCGCGCCGCCCAGCAGGTGGATGAATTTCTGACCGACTACCTGCGCCCCATGCTCAAGCGGGTCCGTCCCATGGCGGCAGCGGCCGAGGCCGCGGAGGTGCTGGTATGAGCGTGCTGACGGCGAGCAGTCTCCCACTGCCCCTGGTCCGCCGCGGCAAGGTGCGCGAGGTCTATTCGGTGGACTCCGAGCATCTCCTGCTGGTGGCCAGCGATCGGATCAGCGCTTTCGATGTGGTGATGAAGGAAGCGATCCCGCGGAAGGGTGCGGTGCTGACCCAGCTCAGCGCGTTCTGGTTCGAAAAGCTGGCCTCGGTCATTCCGTCGCATTTCGTCACCGCCAAGACCGACCAGATCCTCGCCAAATGCCCGCAACTGGCTACTCACCGCACCCAGTTGGTGGGTCGCGCAATGCTGGTGCGGCGAACCGAGCCGGTCCCCTTCGAATGCGTGGTCCGAGGCTATCTTTCAGGCTCGGCGTGGGCGGAGTATCTGGAGAGCGGGACCCTGGCCGGGGAGCCGCTTCCCGCGGGCTTGCTGGAAAGCCAACGCCTGAATCCGCCAATCTTTACCCCGGCCACCAAGGCGGAGAGCGGGCACGACATCAACGTGCCCTTCGGCGCCGTGGAGCAGGCCCTGGGACGGGACGTCGCGCAGCGGTTGAGGGGCGCAAGCTTTGCGGTCTACCAGGTAGGACGGGACCACGGCATCGAGCGCGGGATCATCATCGCCGATACCAAGTTCGAGTTTGGGTTCGATAGCGATGGTGTGCTCCGGTTGATCGACGAAGTGATGACGCCTGACTCGTCCCGCTTCTGGCCGGCGGCGGAATACAAGGTCGGGCGGTCGCAGCCCAGCTTCGACAAGCAGCCGCTCCGGGATTTCCTGGCCGGGCTGCGCAAGGCGGGACAGTGGAACGGCGAGGCGCCGCCGCCGCCGTTGCCCAAGGAAGTGGTTGAGGCCACCACCGCCCGTTACCTCGAGGCGTACCGCCGGATCACGGGGACGGAGCTCGCGGAGGAGCGATGATGGGGATCGCGCCGGAGGGCAGGCCGTTCATCGCCGGCGCCTGGGGGATCGAGCTGGCGCTGGCCCTGCTCCCGACCTGGTGGCCGGCCCTGATCTGGCTGCCGATTGCGGTGTGGGTGGTGGCGTTCTTCCGGGATCCCTCCCGAACCGGCCCGCGTGGCGAGCAATACCTGATCGCTCCAGCGGACGGCAAGGTGGTGGCGATCGTGGAGCAGGATGAGCCCGACTTCCTCAAGCAGCGGGCGAAGCGGGTGTCGATCTTCATGAACGTGTTCAGCGTGCACGTGAACCGATATCCGGTCTCGGGCGTGATTGGCTATCGGCATTATCACCCCGGCAAGTTCGGCCACGCCGCCGAGGAAAAGGCGAGCCTCGACAATGAGCAGGCCTCGATCGGCGTGACTTCGACTCGCGGACGGGTGCTGGTGCGGCAGATCGCCGGCTTGATCGCGCGGCGGATCGTGACCGATCACGACCTGGGCACGTCGGTACGACAGGGAGACCGGATGGGTATGATCCGCTTCGGTTCGCGAGTGGATCTCTTTTTCGCCCCCGAGGCCCGGGTGCTGGTCAACTCCGGCGACCGGACCAAGGCGGGAGAGACGGTGGTGGCCCAATGGGACTGATGGAAGGTCGTGCGCGGTTGCCGCGCCCGAATGTGCGTCGCGTCGTCGTGGTCATGCCGAGCGCCTTTACGCTGGGCAATCTCTTCTTTGGCCTGTGGGCCATCATCTCCGCCTACAACCGCAATTTCACCTGGGCCGCCTGGTTCGTGATGTTCGCCGGGGCCCTGGACATGCTGGATGGCCGGATCGCCCGGCTCTCCAAGACCGGATCGCGGTTCGGCGCCGAACTGGACTCGCTGGTGGACGCCATCTCCTTCGGGGTCGCACCGGCAATGATCATGTACTTCCTCGAGTTCGCCTGGGCCGGCAAGTTCGCCTGGCTGCTGTGCTATCTGTACGTCGTCTGCGTGACGCTCCGTCTGGCACGCTACAACATCACGCACGACGAGTCGCCGACGCCAGGCTGGTTCACGGGTCTCCCGTCTCCCGCGGCGGGGATGACGCTGGCGGTCTACTACCCCTTCAGCCAAACCTCCTGGTACAAAACCTCACTCGAGTACCTCGACCTCCAGAAGCAGGGCCTTGCCATCCTGATGTTGATGCTGGCCTTCCTCATGGTGAGCCGGGTCAAGTATCCGCGGTTCCCGGCCATTGGCTTCCGCTCGGTTAAGGGGATCCTGGGTCTGCTGCTGCACCTAGGCATCCTGATCGGGGCTCTCACCATGCCCAGCCAGTTCCTGTTCCCGCTGGCGCTCTTCTACATGATCTTCGGGGTGGCACGGGGCCTCTTCCTCGGATTGCTGGAGCGGAACGACGGCGATCTGCACGCGCTGGGCCATCACGACCGGCGTCCGCCGTTCGGTCGCTTCGGTGGCCCGCGTCGCGGAGATCACGAACGGATGGGAAAGCAACCATGAGCTATCGCGTACACGTGCGAGTAGTGCCGCGGGCCGGGTTACTCGACCCGCAGGGACAGGCGGTCGAGCACGCCCTCTCGGCCCTGGGCTTCCAGGAAGCGGGGAGCGTCCGGATCGGCAAGGCGATCGAGCTCGAAGTGCGGGCCCGCTCGCGCGAGGAAGCCGAGCAGGCCGCCCGGCGCATGTGCGAGAAGCTGCTGGCCAATCCGGTGACCGAGGACTACAGCCTGGAGGTGGAGGCTTGATGCTCCGCGTCGCAGTGGTCCGTTTTCCCGGAAGCAATTGCGATTTCGACACGCTGCATTCGGCCCAGCGGGCGGGGACCGAGGCCTACTTCGTCTGGCACCGGGATACCGATCTCCGGGGCGCCGACTTCGTGCTGCTCCCCGGCGGATTCAGCTACGGCGACTATCTCCGCTCGGGCGCGATCGCGCGATTCAGCCCGATCATGAGTGCCGTACAACGCCACGCCGAAGCCGGCGGGCCGGTGCTGGGGATCTGCAACGGATTTCAGATTCTCTGCGAGGCCGGGATGTTGCCGGGGGCGCTGATGCGGAACGCGCGGCTGACCTTCGCCTCGCGCCCGGTCTCGATCAGGGTCGAGCAGACCGACACCGCGTTTACCAATCAGTATCAGGAAGGCGCGATCCTCCGGATGCCGGTGGCGTCCGGTGACGGGCGGTTTGTGGCCGATTCGGAGACGCTGCGCCGCCTGGAAACCGAGCGCCGGATCGTGGTGCGCTATGTCCGGCCTGATGGAAGCGCCGCCAACGGGGAGAATCCCAACGGATCGGTCCACGACATCGCCGGCATCTGCAATACCAGAGGCAACATCGTGGGCCTGATGCCACACCCGGACCGCGCCTCCGATCCGGCGTTGGGCCCTGCGCACGGCGCCGGTTTCTTTACTTCGATGCTCACCTGGGACCACGTAGCGAAAGGAGCACGCTAATGAGATCCTGGATGCCTGTAGTCCTGTTTGCCCTGGCCGCAACCCCACTGTCTGCGCAGACCTCGGCGATCAAACCGGGGATGAGCCAGGCCGAGGTCGAGACTGCCTGGGGCAAGCCCGTCGCGGCGCGAAGCCACGGGGACTATACCTATCTGTTCTACAACAATGATTGCCTGAAGACGTGCGGCACCTACGATGTCGTCATTCTGGAGAAGGGGCAGGTGGTCGACGCCATCGTACGGGCCAGCAATCACCAGTACGAGGGAGTGTCCTCTTCACCCGCCGACCGGAAACCGGCCTTCACCAAGCCCACATCATGACGCATCACAAGCCCAGGCAGAACGAAGACGAATATTTCGCCAGACTCGACGCCGAGAAGATCGAAAAGGCGCGGCGGACCAGCAGCGAGATGGCGGCCGTTACCGAGCGGGCCACCCATTTCGGGCGGTGCCCCAAGTGCGGCGGCCACCTGGTGTCCGAGGAGTTCCACATGGTCACCGTAGGTCGTTGCCCCGACTGCCACGGGCTCTGGCTCGAAGCGGGGGAGATCGACGCGGTGGTCGCCCATGAGGATCACAGCTTGCTCCGGCGGGTGGTGGACGATGCCTTGACCATCTTCCGGAGAGACGTCAAGAACAAGGGAAAGAAAGGCGAGTAATCGCAGCCACCAGGCATCAGACACCGTTGGTCAGACCGACGAATGACTTCTCGTGAGCCAGACCTCTACGCCTGTTAAAGCCCCCCCGGCCACCCGGGCGTTTCCCTTCCCCGGGGAGCGGCCGGTGACACCGGAGGTCGTCCGCGAGCACAACCTCAACGACCTGGAATACCGCCGCATCGTGGCCCTCCTGGGCCGCACGCCCACGCTGACCGAGCTGGGCATCTTTTCGGCGCTCTGGTCCGAGCACTGCTCCTACAAGCATTCCAAGCCGATTCTTCGCGGTTTCCCGACCACGGGCCCCCAGGTGGTCCAGGGTCCCGGCGAGAATGCCGGTGTGCTCCGGCTGCCCGACGGGTGGGCCGTGGCGTTCAAGATCGAGTCGCACAATCACCCTTCGGCGGTCGAACCCTATCAGGGCGCGGCCACCGGCGTGGGCGGGATTCTGCGCGACGTGTTCACCATGGGCGCGCGCCCGGTGGCGCTACTCAACAGCCTCCGGTTCGGCCCGCTGGATCAGCCGCGCAATCGTTACCTGTTCGCCGGCGTGGTGAAGGGGGTCGGAGACTACGGGAACTGCGTCGGGGTTCCCACGCTGGGCGGCGAGGTCGACTTCGCGCCTGGCTACAGTGGTAATCCGTTGGTCAACGCGATGTGCGTGGGCCTGCTGCGCGAGAAAGACCTGATGCTGGCCGCGGCGCATGGCGTGGGCAACATCCTGCTCGCGGTGGGCGCCAGCACCGGCCGCGACGGCATTCACGGAGCCAGTTTCGCGTCGGAGGATCTCTCGGAGAAGAGCGAGAGCCGCCGGCCCCAGGTCCAGGTCGGCGACCCCTTCACCGAGAAACTGCTCCTCGAAGCCACCCTTGAGCTGATCGAGCAGGGGCTGGCGGTGGCCATCCAGGACATGGGGGCCGCCGGACTGACCAGCTCCTCGGCGGAGATGGCGGCGCGCGGCGGCGTCGGGGTCGAGGTGGAAACCGACCGGGTGCCGGTCCGAGAGCCGGGAATGACGCCATACGAGATCATGCTCTCCGAATCCCAGGAGCGGATGCTGGTCGTGGCGGAGCCGAGCCGGGTACCGGAGATCGAAGCGGTGTGCGCCAAGTGGGAGCTGACCGCGACCCCGGTGGGTCGAGTCACCGATGACGGACTCTTCCGGATCAAGCACGATGGCCTGGTGGTGGCGGAGATTCCGGGCCAGCGCCTGATCTCCGACTGCCCGATCTACACGCCGGAGGCGCGGGAGGGGGCCGAGGTAGTGGCTCGGCGATCGGCCAAACCGGCTGATACCTCCGCGGCGGACATCCAGAAGGCGCTGCGGGTCCTCCTCGATTCGCCAGGCATCGCCAGCAAGCGGTGGGTCTATGAGCAGTACGACTCGACGGTCCAGGCCTCGACCCTGATCGGGCCAGGTGGAGATGCGGGAGTGCTCCAGGTCGAAGGGCGCTTTGGGATCGCGGTGACGGTGGACTGCAACGCCCGGCTGGTGGCGCTCGACCCCTATGAAGGGGGCAAGGCAGCCGTGGCCGAAGCGGCACGCAACATCGCCTGCACCGGAGCTATCCCGCTCGGCATCACCGACTGCCTCAACTTCGGGAACCCGGAACGGCCAGAGGTGTTCTTCCAGTTCCGGGAAGCTTGTCGGGGAATCGGCGAGGCCTGCCAGGCGTTCGATACCCCGGTCACCGGCGGAAACGTTTCCTTCTATAATGAAAGCCCCGCGGGGGCCATCGACCCCACTCCGACCATCGGGATGGTTGGTCTCCTGGAGCGGCTGGACCACAGGCTTGGGAGCCACTTCAAGTCGGGCGGGGGCGACATGGTGGTGATTCTGGGTGCCACGGCCGGCCACCTGGGGGGCTCAGCCTATTGGGCCGACGTCCGGCAGTTTGTCGGAGGCAAGCAGGCCCCGGTGGATTTGGGGGTGGAACGCGAGCTCCAGCGATTGCTGGTGGCCGCCGCCAAGGGCGGGCTCCTTCGCTCGGCCCACGACTGCGCACAGGGCGGCCTGCTGGTCGCGTTGGCCGAAGCGGCGATCGGCGGACCCTATTCGGACGCTCCGGTGGGCGCCCGACTCGACCTCACCGGGTACGCCCAGGGGCTCTTGGACGAGGGGTTATTTTACGGGGAGGATGGAGCCCGCGCCGTGGTCTCCTGCGACCCGGCCGGGCAGCAGGGCCTGCTCGATCTGGCCCGGCAGCATGGAGTTCCGGCGTTCGTCGCCGGCAAGACCGGGACGGACCGGACGCTCGGCATCAAGCGCGGGGATCGAGAGTTGACCTGGTCGCTCGAGGAGCTGCGGACCATCTACGACCAGGCCATCCCGCGTCGGATGGAGCACGTGGAGGAAGACCGGGCGAGGTAATCGCCGACAGGAGACCAGACCAAGGGTATGTGCGGCATCTTCGGTGTTTCCGGCCTGCCTGAGACCGATTCGGCGCGGCTGACCTACCTCGGGCTCTACGCCCTTCAGCACCGGGGTCAAGAGAGCGCAGGCATCGTGGCCATCGACCGCGCGGGAAAGGCCCACGCCCATCGCGGAATGGGGCTGGTCTCGGAAAACTTCGAAGAGTCGGCGCTCAGCAAGCTGACCGGAGACGTGGCAGTCGGGCACACCCGTTACTCCACGGCCGGTAGCTCGGTCCTCGGCAACGCGCAGCCCCTGCTCACCGATTATCGCGGCGGCCCGCTCACCATCGCACACAACGGCAATCTGACCAACGCCCCCGAGCTCCGGCGCAAGCTGGTGGAATCAGGGGCGATCTTCTCCACGTCTACCGACACCGAGATCCTGGTTCACCTGATTGCCCGTTCCCGGGCGCCGACCGCGGAGGAGCAGATCCGCGAGGCGCTGGAGATGGCGGAGGGTGCCTACAGCCTGGTGATCACCGTCGGCCGGACGCTTTACGCGGTGGTGGACAGCCGCGGGTTCCGCCCGCTGGTGATCGGCCGCCTGGGCAAAGGGGTGGTGGTGGCCTCGGAGACCTGCGCGCTCGACCTGGTCGGCGCCCAAGCCGTCTGCGAGCTGGAGCCCGGCCAGTTCCTCAAGGTCGAAGACGGAAAGATCACCGAGCTCCCGCGGTTGAATCCGCGCCCGGTGAGCCGCTGCGTCTTCGAGCTGGTCTACTTCGCGCGCCCGGATAGCACGGTGTTCGGCGAGTCGGTGGATCGGGTCCGCCGCGAGCTGGGCCGCCAGCTGGCCCGGGAGCATCCCGCGCCCGGCGCCGAGGTGGTCTTCAGCGTGCCCGACAGCTCCAACGCCATGGCGCTGGGCTATTCCGAGGTCTCGGGGATCAAGCTCGAAAATGCCCTGATCCGCAACCACTACGTCGGGCGGACGTTCATCAATCCGACCCAGGCGCTGCGAGTGGCCAAGGTCAAGATCAAGTTCAATCCGGTCCGCGAAGTGATCGAGGGCAAGTCGGTGGTGATGGTGGACGACAGTCTGGTCCGCGGGACCACCAGCAAGGGCCTGGTCCAGATGGTTCGGGCAGCGGGGGCGCGTGAGGTCCACGTTCGCCTCGCGTCACCGCCGATCACCGGCCCCTGCCACTACGGCATCGACACGCCCACCAGGGAGGAGTTGATCGCCGCCACCCACTCGGTGGAGGAGATCCGCGAATTCCTGGGAGTGGACAGCCTCGGCTACATCTCCCTCGAGGGGATGCTTCAGGCGGCCGGCCAGCGCAACAAGTATTGTCACGCCTGTTTCTCCGGCCAGTATCCTACCGAAGTCTCCGACGAGATTTTTCAACTCCGGCACGTCGCCCCCATCGCCACGTTCGTATGACCGGCTCCTATTCCCAGCCCGCGGTCTATTTCTTCGGACAGGGGCGGGCGGACGGGACCGCGGCCATGAAGGACGTATTGGGGGGCAAGGGCGCCGGCCTGGCCGAGATGACCAATCTCGGCATCCCGGTCCCGCCCGGGTTCACGATCTCGAGCACCCTCTGCCACACCTATCTCGAAACGCACCAGTTTCCGCCCTGGCTCCGGGCGCAGGTCGAGACCAGTCTGCAGCGCCTCGAGGCGGCGACGGGGCGCCAGTTCGGCGGAGAGCAGAACCCGCTCCTGGTCTCGGTCCGCTCCGGTGCCGCGCTCTCGATGCCCGGGATGATGGACACCATTCTCAACCTGGGTCTCAACGACACTACGGTGAAAGGGCTGCAGGGTCAGAGTAAGAATCCCCGCTTCGCCTACGATTCCTACCGCCGCTTCGTGCAGATGTACGGAACGGTGGTCTACGACCTTCCCAAGGCACCGTTCGAACAGCTGCTGGCAGAGCGCAAGAAGCGCTGCGACGTGACCCGGGACATCGATCTCCCGCTCGAGGAGCTGCAGGGCCTGGTCAAGGACTTCAAGAGCCTCATCACCAGAGAGAAGCGGCACCCCTTCCCCGACGATCCGATGGAGCAGCTCTGGGGCGCCATCGCGGCCGTGTTCGAGAGCTGGAATACCCGGCGGGCCAT
>Ga0335085_10004370_pt1 | contig 23546 bp, 21 predicted proteins | sample Lox_Sample_45_FD_206712 | JGI IMG/M metagenome (GOLD analysis project Ga0335085, IMG submission 206712) | Soil microbial communities from Loxahatchee National Wildlife Refuge, Florida, United States - Lox_Sample_4.5 | ecosystem: Environmental > Terrestrial > Soil > Wetlands | place: USA...
CGATCATGTCGGAGTCGGCCATCAGGTCGCGGCTGGAATCGCGCAACAGCAGCGCCGTGAACGAGGGATAGTTGTCGACGATAATTCTTCCCTCGCGGTCGAGAATTTTGCCGCGCGGCGCGAGAATGGGGATGTTGCGGACGCGGTTCTTTTCCGCCAGGTTGGCGTAGAAATCGCTCTGCATCACCTGCAGCCGCCACAATCCGTACGCCAGGATCAAAAAGATGACCAGGATGACGTACTGCACCGCGGTCAGGCGGATGGGCGAGACTTTTTCATCGCGGCCGAACATCGCGAATTCAGGCTTCGGACCTCAGCAGTCGAGACCCTGGGAACGCCGAATTGATCCTTTCGGGAAGTCAAGCTCATTGTACCCTGCAGCGGCGGGCGCGGGGTTTGCTGATTCGGATCACGAAGGGCGAAAGAATGACTTTGGTAATGGAGGCGCCTCTCGTCTTCGCACGGGGCACTTGGTTCAGGCTGGATTGGGAAATCACCGCGGCGTACAAAACAGGGCTTAGGGTACGGCTGAAGCCGTACCCTGGCATCCAACTGTTCCCGAGAACTCCAGTCGTGATTTCGGCGGCTCGTCAGTTTCCTTCTGCGCTCGTCGTTTCTTAGCAACCTCTAATATGGCCACTCGCGGAATTCTCCGTCTCCCTTCGTCAAGGTTCGTGACCTTCGTAATTGCGATTGCACGGGAATTCTCCCGGGTCACTGCGCTTGCCACGGCTTTTCCGGCATGATGGTTAAAAATGGAGAGACGTCGCGAGCCCCGAGTTCCTGCCGAAGTCCCGGTGCGCATTGCCGGGGTGGATGCGCATGGCGAAATCTTTGCCCAGAACGCGATTGCTCGCAGCATCAGCCTGAGCGGCGCCCTGCTTACCGGAATTCAGCACCATTTGCGCTGGGGCGACGGCCTGCTGCTGCAGCGTAATGGGCAGCAGGCCAAGTTTCGCGTGGTCTGGGTGCGGGACGGACAGGCCGCCATTCAGCGACTGAAGGGCGAAGTTTGTCCATGGGAAGAAATGATGGAAGCACAGAAGGTCAGGACATGATGCTGCAGGCTAGGCGCGTTGCTTGAGCCGGTCGAGACCGGCGAAGACGACGACGGCGAGAAGGGCGTTGGCCAGGCCGGAGGTGAGTTCGTGCTGCCAACTCCAGTGCAGCGTCAGGCTCAACAGCAATCGCGCGATGGCGAAGTATAGAATTTCGTGCACTACGTAGAAGAAGAGAGTCACCAGGAAACGCGTACCCGCGTTTTCCACGTCAATTTTCACTCCCAGCGACGAAGCCCCGTAGCCCACAAAGGTTTTCGCAATGCCATAGACGCCGATGGGCTGATGGGTCAGCGAGTCCTGCAACAGGCCGATCACCGCACCCGTCAACATGCCGCTCACCGGGCTTCGCCGTGCCACCGCAAAGAAGATCACTACCAGCAACGGGAGATCAAAGATCGAGAAAAAGTGCAGGCGCAGCGGCAGGAATGCCTGCAGAAAGAGCGCGATCAGCGGCACCAGGATGGTGGTAGGGATGCTGAACCGGTAAACTTCTACCTGTTCCTGGGATGTGTAAGTAATGGGCACGCTATTGTGGGCCGTCCTGAGGCGGAGGGGGCGGCACCGGCTCGCTCGCGGGCTGGGCAGCGGGCGCGGTCGCCTTGGGCTTCGATTTGGCTGGAACCGCAGGAGTCGACGAATCGGTTGCGGTGGTGTCAGAGACTTTGACTGCCGGCGGGGCAGTTTTGTGCTCGGTTGCTGGCTTCACCAGAGCAGTGGCAGCAGCACCCGGGCTGTTGGTTGCAGGCTTCGGCCCATTGCTGGCGGCGGCATTGGGCTTTGTACCCGCCTCGGGCTTCGGCGTTGCGGAAGCTTCCGGCGCGGCGGGTTTGTTCGCATCCTCGGCGGGCTTGTCAGGCACCGAAGGCAGCCGTTGCGCCAGAATGTCCACAGCGCGCGTATTGCTGTTCTCCGTCATCACCGGCGCCTTGTCTTCCAACTGCGTAATCACCAGGACTTCTTCGAGCTTGCTCAGATTGGCCGAGGGTTTCACCTTGATGTTGAGGAAAAGATCGTTTCCCGGAATTGATTTCACCACCGTGCCGACGGCAAGCCCCTTGGGAAAGATCTGATCGCCGCCGCTGGTGAGCACCCGTTCGCCGGGCTGCACCTGCTCGTCTGACATGACTTTTTCGAGCACCACTTCACCCGAAGGCGTGCCGCGCAGAATGCCCTGCAGGCGCGACTTTTCGAGGATCGCTCCCACGCCGCTGCTCTGGTCATTGATCAGGAGGACCTCAGCCGTAGAAGCTTCGAGCGGTTTCTGCCCGAAGACGCGCAGCACTTTGCCGACGACTCCATCGGCGGTGATCACGGCCATGTCGGTGCGGACGCCTTCGCGGTATCCCTTGTCAATGTAGATCATGCGCGACAGCTCGCTGCCGCTCGAACCGATCACCTGCGCCGCCATGGTCTTGGAGATGAATTGCTCTTTGAAACCGAGCAGATTCTGCAGGCGGCGCGCCTGATTGGCGTCTTCACTGAGGCGTACCTGATCGATGCGCAACTGCTCGATCTCGGCTTTCAGGTCGCGGTTTTCCTGGCGGACGCCACGCAGGTAGAAGTAGTTGTGCCAGAGATTGCTGGTGCTGGTCTGCACCCAGACGATGGCTTTTTCCAGAGGGGTGACAGCGCTGACCGTCCAGACGCGAATCAAGCGAGTGGGTTCGTTTTCGACGTTACGCCTGATCTGCACCGCAAGCCCAAGCACCTGCACAAACAACACGACCACCAGGATGGTCAGGTTGCGGTAACGGCCGAATACGGATTCCATGGGAGCAGTTTCAAAAGTTTCAAGGTTTCAAAGTTTCATGCTTCAAGGAATGAGCGGGCGGCCGAGACATCGAGCATCGTTTTTGCAGCCTTAGAACCTTGAAATCTTGAAACTCTGAAACCTTGGGTTCGGTTACTCGATCGAAATCTTCCTCAGCAGCTTGAAGTCGGAGAGCATCTTGCCGGTGCCGAGCACCACGCTGCACAGCGGATCGTCGGCGATCGAGACCGGCAGGCCGGTTTCTTCGCGAATGCGCTTATCCAGATTCTTGAGCAGAGCACCGCCGCCGGTCAACACGATGCCGCGGTCGCTGATGTCGGCGGAAAGCTCAGGCGGGGTACGCTCGAGCGCCACGCGAATCGCGTTCATGATGGTGGAAACACATTCGCTCAGGGCTTCGCGGATCTCGCTGTCATCCACGGTGATGGTCTTGGGCACGCCCTCGATCAGGTTGCGGCCTTTAATTTCCATGGTGAGCGGCTTGTCGAGGGGATAGGCGCTGCCAATTTCGATCTTGATCTGTTCGCCGGTGCGCTCGCCGATCAGCAGGTTATATTTCCGCTTCAGATAATTCATGATGGCTTCGTCCATCTGGTTGCCGGCCATGCGCACGGACCGCGAATAGACGATGCCGCTCAAGGAAATGACTGCGATGTCAGTGGTGCCGCCCCCGATGTCGACCACCATGTTGCCGCTGGGTTCGGTAATGGGCAGGCCGGCGCCGATAGCGGCTACCATGGCTTGCTCGACCAGGTGCACTTCGCTGGCCTTGGCGCGGTAGGCACTATCCATGACGGCGCGTTTTTCCACCTGGGTAATTTCCGAAGGCACGCCGATCACAATGCGCGGATGCACCAGCATCTTGCGGTTGTGCGCCTTCTGGATGAAATAGTTCAACATTTTCTCGGTAACTTTGAAGTCGGCGATGACGCCGTCTTTCATGGGCTTGATGGCCACGATGTTGCCCGGGGTACGGCCCAGCATTTCCTTGGCTTCTTTGCCGACGGCTTCGACTTCTCCCGAGTTCTTGTTGATGGCGACAATCGAGGGCTCGTTGACCACGATGCCCTTGCCGCGCGCATACACCAGGGTGTTGGCTGTGCCCAGATCGATGGCGAGATCGCTGGAAAAAATACTGAACAGCGACCGCAGGTTGTGCATGCGTGACGCGTTGGAATGAAATCCGTTCGATGACATACGAAAACTTCTCTCTCTTGGACTGTCAGTTTCCGGGAACTCGCCCGGTGTTCCATCGCCCTGTGACAGTGGAGACGGTCTTTATTCTATGAGATATTGCCCGCCCCTGCCGCGCACGAAGGTCCCTGCCCATCGGGTTTAGGAACCCGACTCCCGCGGTTCTACTGAATCACCACTTTCTTCTGCTGCGTATTCACGCCACCTTTCGAATCCTGGGCCGTGATGGTGATCACGTTTTCGCCCTGGGGCAGCGGCGGCGTGAAGAAGTGGAAGCTGCCGTCGTTGCCCACCATGGGCACCTCCCGGCCATTCACCATTACCCGCGCGCCCACTTCCGTCTTGCCGGTCAACTCGATCACGTGCCCATGCTGGATAAAGGGATCGACATCCAGGCTGATGGCGTCGTTGTCCTTCTCCTTGGGAATCAGGGTAAAGCGGTTCTTTTCGCTCTCTACCGATTCTTTGCCAGCGACGTCGTAAGACTGCACCAGCCAGTAGTATGCCCCCTGCGCCAGCCCGGAGACCTCCACGTCGGCGGTTCCGACTTTGCGGTCCACGACCATCGACGAGAAGTACGGGTTCTTCGAAATCCGCAGCCGATAGCCGACCGCATTGGGCATCTTGGTCCAGGAAAACTCGATTGGCTTGGGATCTCCGGAGACGAATATGGGCATCATGTTGGCCGGAGATATGGGCGTAGGCGGTCCGATCTCCTTTTCTTTCTCCATCTTGGGGGCCGAGCCCATGAAGCTCACTTTTTCCCAGTCCGACAGGCGAACGGTCTCGCCATTGCGCGACACGTCGCCCGAACCTTTCTTCAACAAGATCTCATGCTGATCGCTTTTGGGATCGTTATGCACCATGGCCGCGCTTTCCGGCGCCAGCGAGGCGGTTGCTCCGTCTACGATCACCTGCGATTTCGAACCCTGCGAATACGTTGCCGTCGTCAAATCCACGGTTCCGGTGCTGACCGCCACCGCGACGTTGGTCTGCTGCTGCTCGTTGGCCGAGTTCTCCTCGATCACGATCAGCGAATCCTGCTTGACGGTGTAATTCGTGCCGTCGTTGAAAACGATCTTGGCCATGCCCTCGGAGCCGGTTTGAATGACGTCGCCCTTCTCCAAAGGTACGCTGTAATCGGCCGTCACCCAGGTGTTGCTGCTCGACTTCTTGACCCGCACCGTGCCATCGAGCGCGGTGATGTGGGCCTGCTGCGAACTCATGGCGCTCGACTTAACCGGCGTTCCGGCCGCCCCCGCCACCACTTCCAGCGCCCGCGCGCCCAGGCCTTCCGCCGCCTTGAGGCTGGCGTCGGTAAATTGCGGGAAGGCAAAGTGCATGCTGACGAAGATCGCCGCCAGCACCGCCAACACCATCAGCACTACGCTGCGGTAGGTGACAGTCTTCCACGCAATGTGGATTCCGGGCTTGCTCTTTGAAGAGACCGAGGCCACGCGTTCCAGCCAAACTAGAGAATATGGGGTAATTTCAACACTATCACAAGCTTAACTGAGCAGAAACCGTTGATTAACTTGGGTCGCGATCCCAAGGATTACGGAGGTAACAGGGGCAAACCAATCTGGATTTTGGAGGGGAAGGGTCTGCGAAGGCCGGCCAACCGACGGTATGCGGTTCAGAAGGCCGGCCCTGACTTGCCCCGCCCTCTAAGCGGTCTGTACCATAGGAAGTTCCGACTTTTCCCAGGAGAACTCATATATGGCAACCGATACCCTTACCAAGCCGAGTTCCGTCGGCAGCGCGACCCGCACCAAGGTTTACAAGAACTTTATTGATGGCGAGTGGGTCGAGGCCTCGACGGGAGAAACTTTCGAAAACCGCAACCCTGCCGACACCCGCGATGTGGTTGGCATCTTCCCCAAATCGGGCAAGGCCGATGTGGACTCGGCCGTTGCAGCCGCCAAGCGCGCCTTCGCCAAGTGGCGGCTGGTGCCCGCGCCCAAGCGTGCCGAGATCGTCTATCGCGCCGGAGAAATGCTGATCGAGCGCAAGGAAGAGTACGCGCGCGACATGACACGCGAGATGGGCAAGATCCTGAAAGAGACCCGCGGCGACACCCAGGAAGCGATTGACACCGCCTATTACATGGCTGGCGAAGGGCGCCGTATGTTCGGCCCCACCACGCCTTCCGAGCTTCCCAACAAGTTTGCGATGGCGGTGCGCCAGCCGCTGGGCGTCTGCGGCATGATTACGCCGTGGAACTTCCCCATGGCGATTCCGTCATGGAAGCTGCTGCCCGCCATCGTCTGCGGCAACACCTGCGTGATCAAGCCGGCGCAGGACACTCCGCTCTCGACCTACAACCTGGTGCGCACGCTGGCGGATGCCGGAGTTCCCCGAGGAGTGGTGAACATCGTCGCCGGGTTCGGTTCGAAGATCGGCGGCCCGCTGATGGAGCATCCCGATGTACGCGCCATCTCGCTGACCGGCTCGACCGACGTGGGCCGCATCGTGGGAACGACCGCGGCCAAGACCTTCAAGCACTGCTCGCTCGAACTGGGCGGCAAGAACCCGATGATCGTGCTGGATGACGCCAACCTGGATCTCGCCCTCGACGGCGGCATCTGGGGCGGCTTCGGCACCACCGGACAGCGTTGCACCGCGACCAGCCGCATCATCGTGCAGAAGGGCGTGTACAGCGAGTTCGTCGAGCGTTACGTCGAGCGCGCCAAGGCGCTGAAGGTCGGTAACGGCCTTGATGAATCGGTCGAGATGGGCCCGGCGGTGAACGAAGGCCAGCTTAAGACCGATCTCAGCTACGTGGACATCGGCAAAGCCGAAGGCGCGAAGCTGAAGTGTGGCGGCAACCGACTGGACAAGGGTGACTACCAGTACGGATGGTTCATGGAGCCGACGGTGTTTGTGGATGTTGATCCGAAGATGCGCATCGCGCAGGAAGAAATCTTCGGGCCGGTGGTTTCGATCATCCCGTGCGACAATCTCGAAAATGCCATCGAAATCGCCAACAACATCGAGTACGGGCTGTCATCGGCGCTCTACACGAAAGATGTGAACCGCGCCTTCCAGGCCATGCGCGATCTGTATGCCGGCATCACCTACATCAACGCTCCCACGATCGGCGCGGAAGTCCACCTGCCCTTCGGCGGAGTCAAGGCCACCGGCAACGGCCACCGCGAAGGCGGCATCGGCGCGATTGACTTCTACACCGAGTGGAAATCAATCTACGTGGACTACTCCGACAAGCTGCAGCGCGCACAGATTGACAACGAGTAGGCCAGCCTGGGACTCAAACTTCAGCCGTCAGAACTTCGGTTCTGGCGGCTGGTTTGTTTGTTGCGGCAGAAACTGGCCGCCGCGTCGGTGATGGTGTGCGATGATACCGGCGCGAGTCTGCTCCGGCGGACGACACCTGCATGCAAATCGGAGATCGCGTTCGATTGATCGGCATTCCTCCCGACGTTGCTGACGATGCGGAGTTCCGGACTCTCACATTGTTCAAGAATTGCCTTGGCAAAGTGTTCGCGATACGGGGGTTCCAAAAAGTCGAGGGCTTACCCTATTGTCTCGTCCAACTCGATGTCGGCCATCTGGTCGGCAAGGAGGATTACATGGAAAGCATTTACGTCGAACCGGAGTACGTGGAAGTGCTGGAATAGCCGAATTCGCCTTAGCCGTGATCCCGCCGAGTGCATATACTGTTTCGTCGACAGCTTTCCAATTCCCCTGTTCCCCGGGTGCCACCATGCGTCCATCTGTCTGTCGTCTGCTGTTTGCCATCGTTCTCCTTGCTTTCTTGAATCCGCCGAGCCTGTGGGCGCAATCCTCGATCTCCGGTTTCACCGCCGCCTCAGCTGCGCGCGAAACGCAGATCGAGCAGGAATTTAAAGCCATTCCTAATCCGGACGAAGAACGCCGCCAGCATCGCCTGTTCACCTCGGAACCGCACATCGCCGGCTCCAAGCGTAACAACGAGCTGGCGAACTACGTCGCCGACGAGTGGCGCAAGCAGGGCATGGAGGACGTCGTCATCCGGCGCTACGACGTGTACAGCACCGAACCCAAGAGTACTTCGCTCGAGATGGTCGCGCCGGTGCACTACAAAGCCTCTCTGCGCGAGGCCGGATATGACGTCGATCCCGACACCAAGAATCCCCGTGTCAGCTCCGCCTGGACCGGCATGTCGATCTCGGGCGACGTAACCGCGCCGGTGGTGTACGCGCACAGCGGCAATCCCGAAGACTACGATCTGCTGCGCAAGAACGGCATTGATGTCAAAGGCAAGATCGTCCTGGTTCGCTACTCGAATCCCTACAGCTACCGCGGATTCAAGGCGCTCACCGCGCAGCGCGAAGGCGCGGCCGCCATCCTCATCTATAGCGATCCCGCCGAAGACGGTTACAAGAAGGGCAAAGTCTTTCCCGACGGCCCGTGGGGCCCGGAAAGCCACATTCAGCGCGGCGCCATCACCTACGACTTCATGGTTCCCGGTGATCCGCTTACTCCGGGATGGGCCAGCGTTCCCGGCGCCAAGCGGATTCCGCTGAGCCAGGCGGTGTCGGTTCCCAAGATCATGGCGCTGCCGCTTTCCTGGGAAGACGCCAAGCCACTGCTGGAAAATCTGGGCGGCCCGATCGCACCCGCCGATTGGCAAGGCGGACTGCCGATTGAATATCACCTCGGCGGATCGCAAGCCCGCGTCCATTTGAAAATCGACATGGACAATTCCATCAAGCCTTACTACGTGGTGGAAGCGCGTATTCGCGGCGCGGAACTACCCGAGGAGTGGGTCGTGCTGGGCAATCATCGCGATGCTTGGGTGTACGGAGGCGTTGATCCCAGCAGCGGCACGGCTTCGATGATGGAAATGACCCGCGCCTTTGGACAACTGCTGAAGAATGGCATCCGCCCGCGGCGAACGCTGGTGGTGTGCAGTTGGGACGGCGAAGAGGTCGGACTCACGGGATCCACCGAGTGGGGGGAGCAGTTCGCCGACGAACTGCGCCAAAAAGCCGTCGCCTATATCAACGTCGATTCCTCCACCTCGGGCCCTGATTTTCAAGGGGACGCAGTCGCGTCGCTTGCGCCCATGCTGGTGGAGACCACTCACTCGTTGCAGGATCCTTCAGGCAAGTCGCTCTACGAAGCGTGGAAACAGTCAAAACTGCGGGAGCAGGCAGCGGAGAAGAAGCCGGGCGAAGTCACCGATTACACGCTCCCCGATACTCGCATCGGCAGCGGGTCCGATCACACGGTGTTTCTGAATTTTGTCGGCATGCCGGTTTTCGGCTTGAGCTTTGAAGGACCCTATGGCGTCTATCACTCGATGTACGACGATTTTTATTGGATGAACCACTTCGGCGATCCCGGCTACCGCTACCACACGCTGATGTCGCAACTGTGGGGCGTGCTGGCGCTGCGTCTTGCCAATGCCGATCTGTTGCCATTCGACTTCGCCAACTACGCCAGCAATATCCGCGATTTCGTGAACGACCTGGCCAAGGGCAAGGACCTGAGCCCGATTGATCTCAATCCACTTTTTGCCGGCATTGCCCGCTTTCAGGCCGCCGGAGTACGCCTGAATCAGTCAGTCGAATCGGCGCTGGCTGCGGGCAAACTTTCGAGCGATCAAGCCGATTCGCTGAATCGCGCCATGATGCAGGTGGAGCGCAACTGGCTGAATCCCGACGGGATTCCCGGCCGTCCCTGGTTCAAGCACATGCTCTATGGCGCGCGCTATACCTACGCTCACCTCGAGTTACCCGGGCTCACTGAAGCCGTCGAGAAGCAGGATTGGCCCACCGCCCGGCAACAGGCGCAACTGCTGGAACAAGCATTGAACAAGAATTCCGCTCTGCTGGATGGACTCAATTCCAAATTCAGCACCCGGGAATCGCTCGACTCTCTGCGATCACAACTCGAGCAGATCCGGGCCAATTTTCCCGGCGAGATGTCGGTGTACATGAAGAATCTCTCAACCGGAGAGGGACTGGCGCTCGACTCCGACAAGGTCTTTGAGACCTTCAGCGTGATCAAGCTGGCGATTGCGGCCGAGGTCATGCACCAGGTTGAGCAGGGCAAGTTCTCACTTTCCGACCGCATCCCGCTTGCGGCGGCCAACGAGCGCCTGCCTTCGGGCGTGCTTTATGCGCTCGATCCCGGCCTGACGCCGACGGTGAAAGACCTGCTCACCCTGATGATCATTATCAGCGACAATGAAGCCACCGACGCGCTGGGCGATAAAGTGGGACGCGACAACGTCACCACCTACGCCCACAGCCTGGGCCTCGCGAACACATCCATTCAATTCTCCGATCTCGACTGGGACCGCACCTGGCTGGGCTCGCTTGATCCCGCCTATAAACACGCAAGCGGCGATCAGACCATCAACTTCCCCTTCGGCAACTACTCGGGCCAGCAGGTGCAGGATGCCTTTGGCCACACCATCTACGATGCGGGCATTTATTTCGGCCACAGCACGACCAGCGACATCGGGCACCTGCTCGAAATGATGGTCAACGGCAAGCTGGTCTCCAAGAATGCCAGCGACCTGATTCTCGGAATCATGGAAAAACAACAGGTGAATGACCGCTTCCCGCGTTACCTGGAGGACGTGCGAATCGCGCACAAGACGGGCGATGGCCAGCCCTTCATCGCTAACGATGCGGGTGTTCTATGGGTGAACGGGCAGCCCATCGTCCTGGTGGTTTTCACCGGCCACCATCGCGGGACGACGCCGGCCCTGCATAATGCCGTGGCGCGCGTGGCGGCTTACGTGGTGCTGCACTACGGAGGTCAGGTCTCGTCGGACTTCAAACCTTAGCCACGACCACGGAACTGGATGATTCTTCTCCGGTCGCGTTTGGATGGCCGGCCCGCCGGAAGTTGCTCCCACTCGCGCGACGCGCGACGCTCGGCGGCGGCTTTCATTCTTCGTTCTTTGCTTATTTCGGTTTCTCGATAAAGGGTCTGTGCAACGGAAGCGGGCCCCCGCTCCTCGCTGAGTAGAAGGATTTCCACTTCGAACTCCCCTCCATCGTTGGTGATCCGCAGCATCTCGCCCACACGGACCTCCCGCGCGGGCTTCACATTCTGTCCGTTGGTCAGAATCCTTCCCAGTTCGCAGGCTTTTGAGGCCAGCGCCCGGCTCTTGAAGAAACGCGCCGCCCACAGCCATTTATCGATTCTTACGCCCGACATGCTTTTAGTATGCTCCTCTTCGCTTTCTTTATGCCTCTGTGTCTCCGTGGGGATATCCGGTAGAATCTACGGGGAGCTTTGCCCATGCCGCTCACCCAGACCCGCGAGATCACTGCCGCTTCCCGCCTCGAGAATGTCCGTTACGCCATCCGCGACCTGGCTTGCGTCGCCGACGAAGTCGTCAAGCAGGGACATAAGATCCTGCCCCTCAACATCGGCGATCCTCTGAACTTCGACTTCCAGACGCCCGCTCATCTGATCGAGGCCGTTTACAAGGCGATGCGCGACGGCAAGAACGGATACGCTCCGTCTTCCGGGATTAAGGAAGCGTTGGGAGCGATTCGCGGCGAAGCGGCCCGCAAGGGCATCATCAATATTCAGGACGTTTTCGTCACTTCAGGCGTCAGCGAGAGTGTAGACATCTGCCTGACCGCGCTGCTGAATCCCGGCGAAGATGTGCTCACGCCGAGCCCTGACTATCCACTCTATTCGGCGGTTCTGGCAAAGCTCGATATTCCGCTGAACACTTACTACCTCAACGAGAATGATGGCTGGCAGCCCGATCTTGAAGATATTAAGAGCAAGATCACTCCCCGCACGCGCGGCATTGTGCTGATCAATCCCAATAATCCCACGGGATCGGTCTGCACCCGCAAAATGCTCGAAGACATCGCGGAACTGGCCCGGCGCCACAACCTGGTGATCTTCGCCGATGAGATTTATGACAAGCTGATCATGGATGATGATCAGCATATCTCCTTGGCGTCGGTCGCACCCGATGTCCCGGTGGTAACGTTTGGCGGATTATCGAAGAATTATCTGGCCCCGGGATGGCGCATTGGATGGGGCGTGATCAGCGGCGATGCTTCCGTCGTGAAGCCCTACGTCGAAGGGGTTAATAAGCTCTTGCGCTCCCGTCTTTGCGCAAACCATCCCGAGCAGTATGCGATCAAGCCTGCTCTCGAAGGCCCACAGGACCACCTGATCGAAGTGATGAGGAAACTGCGCTCCCGCCGGGACTTGACGGTGAAGTGGTGCAACTCGACGCCTCGCGTCAGCTGCGTTTCGCCGCGTGGCGCGTTCTATGCTTATCCGAAGATTGACATTCCCGAGAGCGATGAGACTTTTGTGAAAGAGCTAATCCTGCAGAAGCATGTCATGGTCGTCCACGGCTCCGGCTTCGGACAAAAACCCGGGACCCAGCATTTCCGCATCGTCTTCTTGCCGGATGAAAAGACGCTGACCGCCGCCTATGCCGGAATTGCCGAGTTCATGCAGAAGCGGTACGGAAAGGGCGTTTAGTGCTTCCGCACCCCTACGGTACTCCGCGTCCTCCTCTGTTTTAGAGTTTGGGTTGAGGGCTAAGAGCTGATAGCTGACAGCTTCCCGCAAATCTGCCACAATCGCTGTACGCGCTGTGATCGATATTCACTGCCACGTTCTTCCCGAAGTCGACGACGGTCCCAAGAACTGGGAAACCGCGCAGGCGATGTGCCGCATGGCAGCCGCGGACGGCATCGAGCACACCGTCGTCACCCCGCACGCCAACTCGCGCTATCACTATGACCGCGAATATCTGCAGTCGCTCGTCCAACATCTTCGTGGGATGATTGGCGACACGCTCAAGATCAGCCTGGGCTGCGACTTCCATCTGTCGTATGACAATCTGCAAGACGTGCTCATCCACCCCGATCGCTACACCATCGAGGGTAGCCACTATCTGCTGGTCGAATTGAGCAATTACAGCGTTCCGCAGCAGATCAATGAGTGCTTCACGCAATTGGGTGACAAGGGAATTACGCCAATCCTCACCCATCCGGAACGCAATCCCATCCTGCAACAGGCGCCACAACGGGTGTTGCAGTGGGCCGAGCAAGGATGCGTGGTGCAAATGACTGCCTCCGCGTTCATTGGATCCTGGGGAGAGCGAGTAGCGCGTGCCGCCAAGTGGCTGATGGACCGCGACGCCGTGCACATCCTCGCCAGCGATGCGCACGATACGGAACATCGCCGGCCGATTCTCTCTTCCGCCCGCAAGGCCGTGGCAGAACAATACGGCGAAGATCTTGCCCATGCCCTCGTGGATTTGAATCCGCGTGCCGTAGTCAACGGCCAGCCGCTCCCCTACTTTCCGGATCCGATCACCCAAGCATCGCGGTAAAACCTCCCGCGCAAGTTTGGCCTCGAAAGCCGCTTCGGTGTTACCTTGAAAGTTTGCAACCTGGATTGAATGAGTCTCTTCCAATCCATCCCGAACGCCGCGGCTGACCCGACGCGACCTCTCGCCGACCGTATGCGGCCGCGCACCCTCGACGAATTTGTCGGCCAGGAGCACCTCATTGCTCCCGGCAAACCACTCCGCGCTCAGATTGAGCGCGACGACATCGGCTCGCTGATTTTCTGGGGACCGCCCGGCACTGGAAAAACGACCTTGGCCCAGATCATCGCCCGCCTGACCAAGGCCGAGTTCATTGAGTTTTCCGCAGTGCTGACCGGGATCAAGGAAATCAAGCAGGTGATGGCCGACGCCGACCGCGCCCGCCAGTACGGAACCCGTACCATCGTCTTCATTGACGAAATTCACCGCTTTAATAAGGCCCAGCAGGATGCCTTCTTGCCTTACGTGGAGAAAGGGAGCATCCGGTTGATCGGCGCCACCACCGAGAATCCGTCGTTCGAAGTCATTTCAGCCCTGCTTTCGCGCAGCCGGGTCTATGTGCTCAAACCACTGACCGCCGAGCAGATCGTGACCCTGCTCCGCCGCGCGCTGGAAGACAAAGAACGCGGCCTCGGCAAGCTGGCCTTGCAGGCTTCCGACGAGGTTCTGCAGAAAATTGCCGCCTACTCAAGCGGAGACGCGCGCAGCGCCTACAACGTTCTTGAAGTGGCCGCTCCGATTGCCCGGGAGCGCACCGGAAAAGATACCGGAGCCGTGATCAGCGATGAAATCGTCCAGGACGCCTTGCAGAAACGCGTACTGCTTTACGACAAGACAGGCGAAGAGCACTACAACCTGATTTCGGCATTGCACAAGTCCGTGCGGAATAGCGATCCCGACGCCTCGCTCTACTGGCTGGGACGCATGCTCGAGGCCGGGGAAGATCCCCTCTACATTGCCCGACGCGTGGTGCGCATGGCGGTGGAAGACATCGGCCTCGCCGATCCCAATGCCCTTTCACTCTGTATGGCGGCCCGTGATGCCGTGGATTTCATCGGCATGCCGGAGGGCAATCTCGCCCTTGCCCAGGCAGTCGTTTACCTCGCGATCGCACCCAAATCAAACGCTCTTTACACCGCCTATGGCGCCGTGCAATCGGATGTCGAGCGCACTGCCGCCGATCCCGTGCCTCTCCACTTGCGCAACGCCCCCACCGGCTTGATGAAGGCAATAGGCTATGGACAGGGGTATCAATACGCTCACGACCTCAAAGACAAGGTCGCCGACATGCAATGCCTGCCTGATAACCTGCGCAACCGGATTTATTACGAGCCGACAGCGGAAGGGGTGGAAAAGCGCATTCGCGAGCGCCTGGAAGAGATCAAAAAACGCCGTTCCCCGGCTGCCCAGAGGCAAAAGAAAAACGAATCGTAGCCCTCGCACATTCATCTAACTGAGTGCCCGTTCTCTTTGCGCCCGTTCCGAAGCGCTCTTTGCGGTTAACAGCTTTTCAGGAGCATCGCATGTCCACGACGGCGACATTCACAACCCCCGAACAGTTGCCCCGGTTCCCCCATGAGCAGGTCCAGGATTTCCTTAAGCTGCAGCGCGCTGCCCAGAAGATCACGTCGATCCTCGATCTCGATCAACTGATTGACCGCATCGTCAACGATGTTGCCCGTTCGTTCGGCTGCGTTGAGGCCAACATTTACCTGCATGAGGAAGAGCGCGCGGAAATGGTGCTGGCCGGAGTCTGCGGATGCACTGTCAACCACAAGGGCCACTGCTTGAAGGTAGGCAAGGAGGGGATGGTCGGCTACGTAGCCGGGACACGCCAGATGCGCTACGCTCCCGACGTCGATAAGGACCCCTACTACATCGGTTGCGAGAAGGGAGTGCAATCGGAGGTCGCGATTCCTCTGCTGGTGGACGACCGTCTGATCGGAGTCTTCACCGCCTCCCATCCTGAACCTGACGCATTTCCGGCGGAGCAGCTTCGCCTGTTGCAGGCGCTCTGCGGGCACGTGGCTGTCGCCGTCAACAATGCCCGCCTCTTTCAGAACGAGCGCCGGCAGCGTGAGAAACTCGATCGTGAAGCCGATGAGGCCCGGCAGATCCAGCAATCGCTGCTGCCGCGCAGTTCGCCCTATATCCCCGGCATGGTTGTTGCGGGAACCTCGGTTCCGGTAAGCGCCGTCGGCGGCGATTGGTACGATTTCATCCCTCTCGACGACGGACGCTGGGCACTGGTGCTGGCTGACGTCTCTGGCAAAGGCACCGCTGCGGCGTTGTTGATGTCGGCCACGCGCGGTATGGTGCGCTCGTTGGCCGCCTGCTGCGGGCCGGCCAGCGTCTTAACGAAACTCAACCGCTTGATGGTGGAAGATTTCCCCAGCGGACGCTTCGTCACTATGATTTACGCCGTGCTCGATCCCGCCACTCGCACTCTCACGTTTTCGAGCGCCGGACATTTGCCGCCGCTGCTGATCAACTTGTCAGGCGCGCATTACCTGGAAACCGATCAAGGTCTTCCGCTCGGTTTGGCGCATGGAGGATATTCGGAGAAAAGCATCACGCTCGCTCCTGATGCTCGCGTGGTTTTCTACAGCGATGGCCTCACCGAGGCGACGAACTCCGGCGACGAAGAATTTGGCTCGGCCCGCCTGCTGGAAGCCGCTCGTGATGCCGATGCCTGCCCCGACAAGCTGATTGAGTCCGTGCGCCGCTTTGCTAACGGTCAAGGGCTGCAGGACGACGCCACCGCCATCCTGATCAAGGCCTGAATTGCGGTGTGGTGGCCCTTGAGCGCTGGCTACACCACAGCCGGCGTTTGCCTTGCCCCCGCGTGCTCTCCCCCGTATCATGGCCCCCAGCCAGCTTTGGGGGCGTTCACAACAGGTTCTGGAGTTACCGGATGCGGAAACGCAAGCTTCTGCTCATTGGCTTCGCCGCGCTTTGCCTAGCTCTAGTCACAGTTATTCAATTTACGATTGGTTGGCGCCCCTTTCTCGGACCGCGAAAACGCGCCCTCACCAACCGCCATTTCGAGCCCACGCCCGAGCGCCTGGCCCGCGGCCGCTATCTCACTCAGGGCGCTCTGGGCTGCGAAACCTGCCACACACCCCATGACTGGCACAAGCACGGCGCGCCCCCACCCCCGGGCATGGAACTTGCCGGACAGGAGTTCCACGTGCCCGGCCTGCCCGGAACCTTCACCGCCCCCAACCTCACTCCCGATCCAGAGACCGGCAGCGGCTCCTGGACCGACGATCAGATTGCCCGCGCCATCCGCGAAGGCATCAAACATGACGGCACAACGATTTTTCCCCTCATGCCGTACTCCGCCTACCGCCATCTCTCCGACGAAGACCTCGCCTCGGTCGTCGTCTATCTCCGTTCCCTCCCGCCCGTGCACAATGTCCTTCCACCCACCCATGTCAACTTCCCGGTCAACCTCCTGGTCCGTAGCGCGCCTGAACCTGTGATCGAGCCGGTATCCGGCCCTGATCCCTCAAACCCTGTCGAGCGCGGACACTACATCGTCCGCATGGGCTGCGGCTGCCATAACACCCTCGACAGTCTCCCCTACGCCGGCGGTGACGTCCTGCACGGAGACTGGGGAGAAGTCGCCAGCGCCAACCTTACCCCCGACCCTTCGGGCATCAGCTATTACAGCGAAGCCACTTTCATCACCGCTTTGCGAACAGGATACGTGGGCGCGCGTGAACTCAATCCCATCATGCCCTATGGAGAGTTCCAGAACCTCTCCGACGACGACCTGAAGGCCATCTTCGCTTATCTGCGCACGCTGCCGCCGGTCCATCACCGCGTCGATAACTCCCTGCCACCTAGCTATTGCAAAATCTGCAAACAAAAACATGGCGGCGGCGACCAGAACTAGACTTGCTTGACTTCCGGATCGAATGTATATAACTTACTAGTTATGCAACCACTCGGTTATGAACACCCGGGTCTCGACGCCACCTTCGCCGCCCTGGCCGACCCCACGCGGCGGGCCATCCTCGCGCGCCTGGCCGAAGGGGACGCTTCGGTGGCGGAACTGGCCGCGCCCTTCGACATGAGCCAGCCCGCCATTTCAAAGCATTTGAAGGTGCTGGAGCGCGCCGGACTCATCTCCCGCGGAATCGACGCGCAACGCCGCCCCCGCCGCCTCGAACCCGCGCCTCTCGCCGCTGCCGGAGACTGGCTGGAACGCTACCGGCAAATGGTCGAGTCGAGCTTTGACCGTCTCGATCTCCTGCTGGGCGGACTCCAACGCAACCAGAAACACGCCGGAAGAAAGACGCCAGTGAAACGTACCCAAGCCCGCCAGAGCTGGAACAATGCCAGCAACAAGGAGAAACTATGACCGCCACCGGCCTTCCCGAACGCGAGGTCACCATCACCCGTATCTTCGACGCTCCTCGTTCCCTGGTCTTCAAAATGTGGACCGAGGCAAAATACGTCGCCGAGTGGTGGGGGCCGGGCGTTTTCACCAACCCTGTCTGCGAAATCGATGCGCGCGTCGGCGGCAAGTGGCGCATTGTCATGCGGGGCCCTGACGGGACCGATTACCCCGGCGGCGGCGTGTACCGTGAGGTGGTCCCACCCGAGCGTCTCGTCTTTACCAATCTCGCTACCGACCAGCAAGGCAACACCCTGCTCGAAGGACTTACTACCGTGACCTTCGAGGACCACCAGGGCAAGACCAAGCTCACGCTGCACACGCGTGCCGTCGCGCTGGTCGACTATGCAGCCGCGTTTCTCGGCGGCATGGAGGAAGGCTGGAAGCAAACTCTGGACGGACTCGCCAATACGCTGGCTAAGAATTGAAAGAACTTATTTAAAAGGAGATTATCCGGATGCAGAAAATCACGACCTTTCTCTGGTTCAACGACAAAGCGGAAGAAGCCGCCAATTTCTACGTCTCGCTCTTTAACAATTCCAAAATCCTCAATGTGGCCCGGTACGGCGACGCCGGTCCCGGCCCCAAAGGCTCGGCGATGACCGTCACTTTCCAGCTCGAAGGGCAGCAATATATTGCGCTGAACGGCGGGCCGATGTTTTCTTTCACCGAAGCCATTTCGCTTTTTGTGAATTGTGAATCGCAGCCGGAAGTGGACGAACTGTGGAGCAAGCTCACTGCCGACGGAGGACAGGAAAGCCACTGTGGCTGGCTCAAAGATAAGTACGGCCTATCGTGGCAGATCATTCCCTCCGCCCTGATGAGGCTGATGGGAGATCCCGATCCAGAGAAATCGAAACGCGTCATGCTGGCTATGTTGCAGATGTCAAAAATAGACACCGCCAAACTGCAGCAAGCCTATGACGGGAAATAAAGGATGAAAGTGCGCCGGGCCCGCACCCGCCAAACCAAAACCGCAGGGGACGCCGGCAATTTTTGAATCAAGTCTCTTGAACGCTCGGCGTCCTGCGCGGTTTTCATTATTTCTCGAGCCGCGGATGCCGAGCGCAAACGGCAGGATTATCGGAATCTCGCCCGATGCTCTTTGAGAATGCACCGGTCCATGACCACGAAAATACCCGCCTGGCGCGCCTTCTGCGCGGCTCTCTCGTCAATCACGTCTTCCTGCATCCAGATGGCAGGGACTTTCAAGGTGATGGCCTGATCGACGATCTCGGCCACCGCGTCTGACCTGCGAAAGATATTCACGATGTCGATCTTCTCGGGCACCTTGGCAAGGGATGGATACGCCTGTTGGCCCAGCGACTCTTCGATAAATGGATTGACCGGGATGATGCGATAGCCCTGCGACTGCATGTAGGCCGCTACCCCGTGACTGGGCCGCAAGGGGCTACTGGAAAGGCCCACCACCGCAATGGTCGTTGCGTGCTTCAGCAAGTCGGTAATCGGGTCCGGATGTGCGAAAGTCGCCATTCGCGCTCATTGTAGCGCGAAAGCCCATATTTTTCGCGGGTTTTGTGGGCGAGGCTCGCTTCTACAGGTTTGCAAATCCCGAATCAAAACTGGGCCGGCCAGGTACGAAATGCCAATTGCGGATAGCCGATCTAATCCGAACTCCTCTTCGTCGTATCCGTCTTCTGTTTAAACATCTTCAGCGCCAGCTTGCGCACGGTTTCTGACACTTCTTTATTTCCAGAAAGATTGCGCAAGTCGCCGACCAGCAAGTTTTTCATAAGCCCGAGCGAGATATCGAGCGGCGTCCGCGGATTGAACACCAGGTTCCGCACGATGCCGTAATGCTTCATAAACCGACGTTTCAGGGGAATCTGCCTCAGCACCGCTTCCAGCACATTTTTCTGGCTGGCGAACTTCTCTACTTCCGCGTCGGAGATCTTGGGTGACTCCAGCACGGCGAGTGCGACCACCTTCGTGCCGTCGCGAACCAGCAACGAGCGCTCCTCCTTCGTGCCTTTCATGGCCAGTTGAATGCGGCCCTTGATATCGAGTTTGTTGATCTTCTGCAGCGCGCTGCCACGTTCTTCCTCCGCTGCCAGGTGCGACTTCTTGGGCGCATTCGCTTTCTTGGCGGCTGCAACGCTGGGAGACGCCGTCTCCTCAGGCGCGGACTCAGGCGCGGCGGCCGCGGGTTCTTCACCCGTTCCGGTGAACATCCCCTCGTAAGAGCCGCCCATCGGTTGAAAGGGCTTCTCCCCTTCGCGGGAAATCTCCTGCGCGTGCTCGTCAAGATAAGCCGTGAGACCTTCGTCGACCGCGGGATCCGAATCCTCATTGGAAGCCGGCAGGACTGCAGGCGCCGGCGGCTCCTCTACTGCTGCCGGAATGGTTTCTCCTTTGCTGTTGGGATTTGACCGCAGCGCGTTCAGGAGAGCTGCCGAGGACTTGACGCGCGGGCTTTTCGTCATCGCTTCCACGGCTTCCAGCGGACCGGAGGCCGCCAGCACGGTCAACAATTCATCACTGACCGAGGGGTTTTCGAGCAGCGTGGGAAGCAAAGCGGGACGCAAGTTGTCCGCAGCAGCAAAATACTCCAGCACTTCTTTGGGCGTTCCCGGATCACCCACCGTTTGTTGCGAAGCACTCTCGTCCCAACCCGCCAAAGTCAGACGGGCTTGCTGGCTGAAAACCTTGTTGTGAATCGCAAGATGTACGAGAATTTCGATCATCTCTGGTGGCGGCACGGAAAGCGCCCCTCTGGCAGCAGCCTGCACCAGCGTGGCAGGAACCGCTGAGGAGCGAATTAGGTCGATCATGCGTGGCACGGAACAAGACCCTCGAACTTAGTAACCCGATGGCAGAACGGAACGCGGCCATCCTGCCCACTCACTTTTTTCGCCTGCTGCCAGTCCCCGCTGCGGATTGCTTCTCCAGTTCGCAGACCACCCGCTCCAATTCTTCGGTCAGACGGTTCAACCGGGTACGACGGAACTCGTCCGACAGGGCGCGGTAATACCACAGCGTACCATCCCGCTTTCCGCGAAATCGTTCCCAGATAGATTCCCCAACCTCGCGGTAATCGCGCAGAATCGTACTTACGTTGTGGAGCTTGTCGGCGCAAGAAACCAGGCGCACTTCCTCGTCCTCGCCCCGCAACCGCTGCAGGTACTTGGACTTGCGCTCGTACCACGGCGGCTTGGGCTCGTCATAGGCGTCGGTACAGCCGTCTACAATGTGGGCCACCCGCTTGCCAAAGCGCTTGCGCACTTCCTTCAACATCGGACGGCCGCCGCAGTCTTCGACTACATCGTGCAGCAACGCGGCAATCGCCAGGTCCTCATCGCCTCCCGCCTCCAGTACCAGGCTGGTGACACCGATCAAGTGCGCAATATAAGGAACAGTGCTTTGCTTGCGAGCTTGCCCGGCGTGCTGGCGCGCAGCAAAGAGCAACGCCTTCTCGAAGCGCTTACCCAGTGGAGTGGGCCTCAGCACTGCAGACTGCCTGGAAGGCATCTTTCACCTCCAAAATCAGTTGCCAGTTGCCGACTATTGAGAACTGGCCACCGGGAACTGAGGATTATCTTTGGTCCCTTCGCATCCGCAAATATGCCCCAATGAACGGCTGCAAATCCCCGTCAAGGATGCGGTCGACGTCGCCGACTTCCGTCTTGGTGCGATGGTCCTTGACCATGCGATAGGGTTGCAGGACGTAAGAGCGAATCTGCGATCCGAAGTCGATATCCAGCTTGGAGTCTTCGATCTTTTTTGTCGCCTCGCGCTTCTTCTCCAGTTCGTACTCGTAGAGTTTTGAGCGCAGCATGCTCATAGCGCGCTCGCGGTTCTTGTGCTGCGAGCGCTCATTCTGGCAACTAGCAACCAATCCGGTTGGATTGTGCGTGATGCGTACCGCGGAATCAGTGGTATTGACGTGCTGTCCGCCTTTGCCGCTTGAACGGTAGGTATCCACCCGCAAGTCTTCGGGTTTGATGATGACCTCGATGCTCTCATCAATTTCCGGAGAGACAAACACGCTGGCGAACGAAGTATGGCGTCGCTTGGCCTGATCGAAAGGCGAAATACGCACCAGCCGGTGCACCCCGATTTCGCTCTGCAGCATGCCGAAAGCGTATTCACCATTCACAGCAAACGTCGCCGATTTCAAACCCGCTTCTTCCCCCGCCTGGTAGTCGTAAAGCACAGTCTGGAATCCCTGCCGTTCGGCCCAGCGTAAATACATGCGCAGCAGCATGTCGGCCCAATCCTGCGACTCGGTGCCGCCGGCCCCGGGATGAATGGTGACAATCGCGTTTAGCGCGTCGTTGTCTCCCGAAAGCAAGCTCTCGGTCTCCAGGCGATCCACCAATTCGCGCAGGGAGTCGATGTCGCGGCGCAGATCGGCCTCGACGTTTTCGCCCTCGCGTGCCAACTCGAAATAGGCGTCAATGTCATCGCTTCGCCGCACCAGGTCGGCCTCGGTGGCCAACAGGTGTTCCAGGCGCTTTTTCTCGCGCATCACGGTCTGGGATTTTTGCGGGTTCGACCAGAGATTGGGGTCGGCAGCCTGCTTGTCAACCTCGGCTAGTTGTTGACGCAGCTTGTCAGCGTCAAAGGTACTCCCGAAGGTCGCGGACTTTTTCCTTCAATCCTGCATATTCCTGCTCAAGCTCTTCAACCATAGCTATCTCGGTGTCCTCGGGTGGTATAGAAAGCGCGTTGCAAGCGCCAATAGAGAAATTATCGCACACAGGTAGGCGAACCAGTCGCCGTGACGGGTGTAGAAAGTGGTTACGTTCGACAGCGCATAGGGCGCTGCCAGCGTGTCGCGACTCTTTCGCGGAATGCTGGCCACCACCCGCCCGTAGGGGTCAATCGCTGCGGTGACCCCCGTATTCGTGTCACGCAGCAGCCAGCGGTCGTTTTCGATTGCCCGCATGCGCGCCTGTTTCAGGTGTTGCGCGTAGGCTCCGCTGTCGCCGTACCAGCCGTCGTTGGAAACGTTTACGAACACCTGCGCTCCCTGGTTCGCCAGCTGACGAATCTCGTCAGGAAAAATCGATTCGTAACAGATGAATGTCCCCAGCTTTGTGCCACCGGCGTTGAGAGGCTGGCGCGCGCTTCCGGGAGTAAAGTCTCCTACTTCTTTCGTGAGTCCGCCGGCAAAAGCAAAAACCTTCTGAAAAGGGACGTACTCGCCGAAGGGAACCAGATGCATCTTGTCGTAGCGCGCGGTCCAGTCGCCCGCGGGGCTCACCAACGCAGCCGAATTGAAGATCTGCGTCGGGTGGTCGAGCGTCGCATTCTCCACCCCGATACTTCCCACAACCATCCATGCCTGGGACTGGCGCGCAATGTCGGTGATCGTCTGGCGGAAGATCGGATCGCCCGTATAGAAGGGCGCCGGTGACTCAGGCCACGCAATCAAGTCGGGATGCTTTCCCTCCGCCCCCGGTGGATGCAGGCTGAGCGCCGTCAACTCATCCAGCGTCTGGGTGAAATATTCCTTCGTCCAGTCGGCCCCTTCCAGAATGGGGATATTCGCCTGAACTAGGAACGCCGTGTGATCCGAATGGGCCTCGGGGCCGGGAATGAAGATTCCGACCTGCAGCACGATGGCGGCGCCCACAGCGGCGGCAAGCAATTGCTTGCGATTGGCTCGCCTGACCAGAAAGGCCGCGGCGAAGGCCACATTCACAATCATGATTTCGAGCGACAACCCGTAGACGCCGGTTACGGTGGCAATGCGCGAGAGGGGAATGTTGTCTACCTGCGAGATGCCCAGCAGGTCCCACGGGAAACCGGTGA
>Ga0335085_10004371_pt1 | contig 23543 bp, 13 predicted proteins | sample Lox_Sample_45_FD_206712 | JGI IMG/M metagenome (GOLD analysis project Ga0335085, IMG submission 206712) | Soil microbial communities from Loxahatchee National Wildlife Refuge, Florida, United States - Lox_Sample_4.5 | ecosystem: Environmental > Terrestrial > Soil > Wetlands | place: USA...
TGCAGTCCCAAAATGATCGCCTTGGCATCAGCAATTTGCAGTGGTCTCATCTCTACATGAAACCACAGATGCTGATAATGCGCAATTACTTATGACGTGAAGTTTAATACACCATGAATTTAGTGGCCTTGCAATCGGAATCGCACCCCGAATACTTCGGCGCAGTTCGGCGCCCCCCTGTTGCGGGGCCTCGCCGCCATCAGAACGCCGCGGTCAAACGAATCGTGAGCCGGACGCTTCAAGTCCAGGTTCAATTCGGACGAAGATAATCCTGGCTGGAGACGGTCCCCTGTGTTATCCTGCTCGCGGGTTGCAATTCGACCACGCGGTATCCACCTCTGCCTCGAGCGAGAGTTAGAACGAGCGTCAGACTGAGGGTGGGGATCCCTAACAACCCAGAGCCGGCGCCGAGGGCGCCATTCGTTCGCTGAAATGACCGCCTGACCCACCTTTTTCTCGGTTCGGCGTATTGGCATTGTCGGAAGGACGAGACCGCCGGATACTAGGCACCGTTGCGCGGTCCACGAGGTTTTCGAAGGATGAACACTCTGCTGATTTACCCGGAATGGCCCGACACTTACTGGAGTTTCAAGCACGCCTTGCCCTTTGAGGGCAAGCGCTCGGCCTACCCGCCGCTCGGCCTGCTGACCATCTCCCCGCTCCTGCCCAAGCACTGGAGAAAGCGCCTGGTGGATACCAACATCCGCCGGCTGACCGACGCCGATTTGAAATGGGCCGATGTGGCTATGGTCAGCGGCATGCTGGTTCACAAGCCGGAGGTGCTCAGGATCCTCCATCGCTGCCGCGAAAGAGGACTCAAAACAGTGGTGGGCGGCCCCATCACCAGCAGCGTGCAGGAGCTGCCCCTGCACGCCGACCACGTGGTGATCGGCGAAGCCGAAGCCCTGATCGGGCCGCTGGCGGAAGGTCTCGAGCGAGGCTCGGCCGAGCCGGTTTACAAGGCCAGCGATATGCCGGCGCTGGCGGCTACACCCGTGCCCGACCTCACCCTGATCAATCCCAAGTATTACAGTTGCATGGCCATCCAGTACTCGCGCGGGTGCCCGTTCAACTGCGAGTTCTGCGACATCATCGAGATTTACGGCCGGCGCCCGCGCACCAAGTCGCCGGAGCAGGTCCTGGCAGAGCTCGATCAGCTCCACGACATGCGTTGGCGCGGATCGGTCTTCATCGTGGATGACAATTTCATCGGAAACAAGCCCAAGGTGAAGGAGCTGCTCCCCCATCTCATCGAGTGGAACGTCCGCCGCGGTTCGCCGTTCACCTTCTTTACCGAGGCTTCGCTGAACCTTTCCGACGACCTGCCCTTGCTCCAGTTGATGAAGGATGCCCGCTTCAACCGCGTCTTCCTCGGTATCGAAACGCCGGTGGAGGAAAGTCTGCAAGAGGCGCACAAGCTTCAGAATACGCGCCGCAGCCTGATGGAGAGTGTGCGGCGCATCCAGGCTTATGGAATGGAAGTGATGGCCGGCTTTATCGTCGGATTTGATAGCGATCCCGAAGATATCTTTGACCGGCAGGTGGAGTTCATCCAGCAGAGCGGCATCCCCATGGCGATGGTCGGGCTGCTGCTGGCGCTGCCCGGCACCCAGCTCTATCGCCGCCTGCAAAAGGAAGGCCGGCTGGTGGACGAGGGCCGCGGCAACAACATGGACCTCAGCCTCAATTTCATTCCCAAGATGAACCCGCAACGCCTGGTGGAGGGCTATCGCTCCATTCTGGAGCGCATCTACCATCCCGACGCTTATTACGACCGCGTCCGGCAGTTCCTGGAGCATTTCGAGCCCGTCGCCCATACCAAGCGCCGCATGTCGGACTACAAGGCCTTCGTGCGCTCCATCCTCAGGCAGGGCATCTTCGGCGACTCCCGCCGCAGTTACTGGAAGTTCTTCCTCGAGGCGGCGACGCGCTATCGCCACGCTTTCGACACGGCCATCACTCTGGCGATCATGGGCTATCACTTCCAGACCCTCACTCGAGACGTCTGCCAAGCCGACTGAGGGCCGCCTCGGCGGCGCCCCGCGCACCTTCTGCCCAACCGAGCCTGCCATCCGGGCCGAGCCGGTGTGGCTCGCCCTGCCGATCCGCGCGCCGCGGCTTCGGGCTCATCTGCCCCCGCCGCCAAAAACTGCGATACGTTAACGAACACGGCCTGAGTTACAATGTAGGAACTCCGCGCTCCGTCGAGGCATAGGATGGTACGGGCCGCGTGAGGCGGCCAGGAGAGATCTCCGAGAAAGGACGTAGCGAGCGAGTCATGTCCACGCCGCGGATTCGAATCCGGGAAATCGCCAAGCTGGCCAACGTCTCGATCGGGACGGTGGACCGGGCCTTTCACGCCCGGCGGGGCATCCGTCCGGAGACGCGGCAGAAGGTGCTGCAGATTGCCAAGGACCTGGGGTATGTGCCGAACCTGGCGGCCCGGGCGCTGTCGGTGGGCGGGTCGGTGGTGCGGATCGGGGTCTGCATTCCGCGCGAGATTCACTTCTTCTACGATCAGCTGCGGGCGGGGATTCTGGCCGAATCGGCGCGCTTCGCCGCCCTGGGGGTGGAGGTCTTGTACCATCCGGTGGGGCGGCTGGGGGAAGGGGAGGAGGGGGCGGTTGAACAACTGCTGGGGCACGACATCCAGGCGCTGGTGATCACGCCGGGCGATCCGCAGCGTCTGTCGCCGCTGATTGAAAAGGCGGAGAAGAAAGATATCCGGGTGATCTGCGTGGCCTCGGACGCGCCGGGGGCGCCCCGTTCCTCGGCGGTCTGTGTCGACCCCCGGGTCAGCGGCAGCCTGGCGGCGGAGCTGATGAGCCGGTTTACCTCGGCGCGGGCGCGGGTGGCAGTCATTACGGGGCTGAAGGTCACCGAGGACCACCGCACCAAGGTGCAGTCGTTCTCGCAGCAATTTTCCAGGTTCTGCGCCGGCGGGAGAGTGGTGAAAGTAATCGAGGGGCACGAAGAGGAGGACGAGACTTTTCAAAAGTGCTTCGAACTGCTGGGTGAACTAAGGGGATTGGGAGGACTCTATGTCACCACGGCCAACTGTCTGCCGGTCTGCCGGGCGATCGGAGCTCGAGGATTGAACGGCAAGATCGTGCTGGTGACCACCGATCTGTTTGAGGAGATGGTGCCGTACTTCAAGAAGGGCACGATTGCCGCCTCGATCTATCAGCAGCCCTATGCCCAAGGACAGACGGCGGTGCGGCTGCTGGTGGATCACATTCTGCGGGGGCGGACCCTGCCGCCGGCCTACTACCTGAGTCCAGGGGTTGTCATGCGCTCCAACCTGCACCTCTTTCGGGAGGTGCGGCACCTCGAAAACCCCGAGCGCTAGCGAAAGAGCCGTTGGGTTAACAATCATGGCTGACCAGATCTCTGTTCCAGTGCCGACCTCCGCTCCAGGCGCAGCCACCCGCGTTTCGGCCGGAGCCACCCTGATTATTACGGCCGCCGTCGCGGCCCTCGGCGGGCTCCTCTTTGGCTATGACACCAGCGTCATCTCCGGCGCCATGCTCTTCCTGCGCACGGATTTCCATCTCTCCGACGTTCAACTCGAGTTCGCGGTCGGCATCGCTTTGGCAGGCGCGCTGGCCGGATCGGCGGTGGCCGGATACAGCGCCGACCGCTGGGGCCGCCGCCGGGTCCTATTGGCCACCGGCCTCGGCTTCGGCGTCTTCTCCTTGCTGAGCGGCATGGCTCTTGGACTGCTCTCGTTTTCGGCCGCGCGATTCTGCGTGGGAGCCTGCATCGGGGTCGCATCGCTGGTCACACCGCTCTATCTCGCCGAGATGTCGCCGGCGAGAATCCGGGGCGCCCTGGTGTCGCTCAATCAACTTGCCATCACGGTGGGCATCGTGGCCGCCTATTTTGTCGATTTCGCCTTGGCAGGCGGACGTGACTGGCGCTGGATGTTTATAACCGCCGTCTTTCCCGCGGCCATCCTGGTGACCGGCATGCTCTTCCTGCCCGAGACGCCGCGCTGGTTGGCGCGCCAAGGATTGCGCGAGCAGGCGCTTGAAGGCTTTCATCGGGTCGGCCGGGGCCACGAAGCCGAGGCTGAACTCCTCGAGGTGGAACAGGCCTTGCGCGAGGAACGTGAGGGTTTGGGCGTTCTGTTTCAGCCGGGTTTCCGCCTGGCCGTGCTGGTGGGCGTAGGACTTGCGATCTTCCAGCAGATCACCGGGATCAACACGATTATTTACTATTCCCCGGAGATTCTGCGCCTTTCGGGCTACCCTTCGGCCAAGGCCGCCATCCTGGCCGCGGCGGTCATCGGCATCGCCAACGTGCTGGTGACGGTCGTGTCCATGCTGCTCGTCGATCGCCTGGGGCGACGCTTTCTTTTGCTTGTGGGATCGGCCGGCATGGGCGCCGCTCTGGCCCTGATGGGCGCCGCCTTCCACCGGCAGGCGGCAGGCGCGGTGGTCTTTGGCGAGATGATCGGCTATATCGTCTGCTTCGGCATCGGCCTCGGACCAGTGGTCTGGCTGCTGATCTCCGAGATTTATCCCACCAAGATTCGCGGCCAGGCGATGTCGCTCGCCACGCTTTCCCTCTGGGGAGCCAACTCGGTGGTGGCGGGCACCTTCCTGTCCCTGATCCGCGCCGCCGGACCCGCCGGCACGTTCTGGATCTACTCCTTCATCTGCGTTCTGTGCTTCGTCTTCTGCCTTACCATGGTTCCGGAAACGAAGGGCAAGTCTCTGGAAGCCATCGAGAGGCACTGGCGCCGGTTGGGTGAGAGAACAGATCCCTAAGCTCACCACCGCTCGAACACTACCCGAACTTCTGAAATCGCGTCCGGCACAGACAAATTTCTTTCGCTCAACTGTCATATCCTTGAGGTCGCAACGTGCAGCCCATTCGCGCTGGGATCGCCGCGATCGAGACGCTCTACCGGCAGCATAGCCCGGCCTTGGTGCTTTATGGGCTGACCCTCGCCGGCGAGCGCAGCGGCGCCCAGGACGCGGTTCACCAGGTCTTCCTGAAACTGATCGAGCGCGGCGGTCTCGGTCCCGTGGACGATGTGAAGGCATACCTGTTCGCTTCGGTCCGCCATGCCATCCTGAACGATGCCCACCGGCGCGAGCGCCAAGTCCCGCTCGAACCCGAATCCGCCTGGTTCGACCCGCCGGACCGGGACTATGCGGCCGAGATGAATCTGCGGCGAGCGCTCCGCTCGCTCAGCGACGATCAGCGCCAGGTCACGGTGCTACACATCTGGGGCGAGCTTACCTTCGCCCAGATCGCTGACGTGCTCGACCTCAGTCCCAACACCGCGGCATCACGATACCGTTACGCTCTCGCCAAGCTGCGCGACGCGATGTGCGCGCGGGAGGAGCCCTGTGCCAATTCCTGATGACGAGCGCTTCGAGCGCTATCTCAAACAATTCCGGCCGGCAGCGGCCGAGCCCTTGCTGGGCCAACAGGGGCGAACGGTACCGCGCCGATGGGTCTTCGCCTTCGCGGCAGCCGCAGCTCTGGCCGTTCTGGCGGCATCCGTGGTCGCGATCCGCCTTCACCGCCGGCCGGCCAGCTCAGCAGGCGCCGAAAGCGCGGCCGGTGTTCAGCAACTCACGAGCGTACCGCCGCTGACCCTCGGTCGCGCCAACGACCTGCTCATCCATGCGCCGTCTTTCAAGTCGGCCATCGACCAACTGCCCTTTCAACCCGAGCGAAGGCAGGTTCCGGAGGGCGCCCAAAGCGCGCTCGCGGTCCTCAGCCAGGAGGAAAAACTATGAACCGTTTGCGTCTCTGCTCGTGGATCGTCCCGCTTTTGCTGATCTCCGCCTGCCTCGGAATGGCTCAGCAGAAGGCCAAGGGCAATGCGGCCTTGAGGTACTGGTCGGCTTTTGCCCAGATGCAGGATTCCGCCATCACCGCCGAGCAGGCGAAAGAGCTCAACCTGATTCTTGATGGAACCGCTCCTTACGCAGATTTGAAGTATCGGGACCTGGTTGAGAAGAACCGGTCCGCCCTCGAGACGATGATTCGCGGGACCGCTCTTCCCTACTGCGATTGGGGTATCGACTACGACCTGGCACCGGATGCGCCCGTGGACTACGTCCGCAAGGCGCTCGAATTGGGCCGGCTCAACACCCTCTATGCCTTTCACCTCTTGATCATCGGCGATAAGGATGGAACGGTCCGCGCGCTCGCGGCCGGAGTTCGCTTCGCGCGTGATGTCGCGAGCGGCGGAACCCTCTTCGCCACGGTGGCGGCGAAGGACCTCCTGGCAGGCGACCTGCGCGCCATGGCTTTCGCGGTCCACGTGTCGGGGCTCTCGGTCGAGCAGAAGGCGGCCCTGCAAAAGGCGGTGGCTCAACTCCCTCCGGAGGGCCTCGATTGGCAATTGGCGATGAAGCGGGAGTTGGGGATTCTGCGGATGCCCAGCCGCTCGCCGGAGGGTGTCACGGAGCTGGATGCGCAGGCGTCCGCCGCCCTGGCTGAGATCACGCCGGCTTACGTTGCCGCTCTTAATAACCCGTCGCTGCTGCAGGGGCTGCAAGAGAAGATTGGCAGCGCTCCGCCGTCGCTTCGCGAGATCATTCCCAATCCCAAGCGTGTCCTGGAAGAGAAGCAGAGCTTGACGGAGAGGATTCAGCAGGTGAATTCGTTGCTGCAGTGAGCGGGCGCCACCATCAGGCCGCGACCCGGCACGGGTGGCAGCCAAGCCGTGTCCGATCAGGCTTCCGGCGCCGACTCGGCAGCCCGCTGACGGGCGTCCGCCCGGCTCCGCATGATCTGGGTAAGGGTCACGCCGCCGCAGACCAGAAGCACCCCCGCGAGAGTGGGCAGGCTCAGGTTCTCGTGCAGGAAGAAGCGGGCGAAGAGGGTGGCGGTGAGAGGCGTGACGGACGAGAGGGCGTAAGCGCGCGCCACCGGGAGCAGCCGCAGGGCCATGAAGAGGCAATAGATGGCGATCACGCCGGAGAGCACGCCGCCCCCCAGAAAATTGAGAAGGCTTCGCGCCGGAGTGGCGAGCAGAACCGCTCCGCGACCGAAAAGGAGCAGTCCGAGCAAGCCCACCGTCACGCTGGAGAGGAACTGCAGAAAGATGGCCGTCGACTGGTGCGCGCCGCGCAACTGCCCGTCGCGCCACAGTACCCCCGCCACGCCGTAGGAGACGGCGGTGAGGAGGGCGAGCGGCAGCGTCCAGAACCAGGCGTGCGAAAAGGGCTGGCCCCGGAGCTGTCCGAACACCAGGCAGGCAAGCCCGAGAGCGATGATCGCCCAGCCCACCAGCAGAAATCCGCGCAGCTCCTCCCCCAGCATCAACCAGGCGGCCAGCGTCCCCCAGATCACCCAAGTCTCGAGCAGGGGAACGGTAAGGATCACGCCGCCCGCGCCCAGGGCGAAATAGTAGAGAAACAGCCCCAAGGTGGAGAGGACTCCGGCCCAGACGAACGACGCGATGGCGCGCCGGCCGATATACTCCGCCGAGCCGCGCTTCAGCTGATCCCAAGTGCGGTGCTTCCACATCAGCACCAGACCCAGCGCCAGGCTGGGGAGACCGCGCAGAAAGGGGCCCACCAGCGGATCGCCGCCACCGAGGGCGAGCCGGTCGAAGATGTTGGCCGAGGCGTAGCCCAGCACCGAGCCGATCGCCCAGAGCTCGCCGCGGGCTTGCTGGTCCTTGCTCATGCACACTTATCATCGCACAGGTCGGCGAGAGCGCGGGCTCGACCATCGTGCTTCCTGCTGCGGCGCTGCGCAGCTCGGGCCTGGAGATCGGCGGCGCCGGCTCGGGCAGCATCCCGCCGCGCGACGTTCTGCTGGACGCGTGCCGCCAGATCATGGATCGCGCGTCGCGGGGTGAGCTTACGGTAGAGACGGAGCGCGTGCCGCTCGCTGGGATCGAGGAGGCGTGGCAACGGACGGATCAGCGCGACCGGTTGGCGGTGATCCCCTGAAGATACCTCGCGCGGCTGACGCCTCAACCCGTCCTTCGTGCGCCCAGCCGCCTATGCGCTCTTTCTGATTGATTTGTCGAGAGTTGTTCGCTTAGGTTCGTTTAGGTTCGTTCAGGTTCGTTTCGGCAGGAACCCAAGAGTCGACACTGATTCTAAATCACTTATCTGATTCATTATGTCAGAAACTTAGGTTCGTTCAGGTTCGTTTTAGGTTCGTTTTGCCTCGTTTTGTTGATTCTAAACAGCTTGTCGGGTTCGTTTTTCAATTTTTCAGGGGGGGTGGGGGGTAGCCCAAAATGGCCCCGGGAGACCTGCCCGTCGCGGACCGTCGCGTTGGTTGGGAATTTCTCAATCGACGCCCCCTGTCATCCTTGGACCGGCCGTCCACCCTGCTGTCATATCGTGCGCCGTCAATCGATATTTCAGCTATGCAGTTAATGACATATTAGGATCTCGTGGTCTAGGGCGATGTCAAGGGTCAGGGCGGTTCTCGATCTCGAGAAAAAGGACTTGACATTCGCTTTTTATTCGCTTACCCTGGTTCGCGATGATGTTACCATACGCGCATAAGAGTAGACAGCAAGAGGGCACATGAAGAAACGCTTTGCGCCGACTCAACGGTCGTTCCCAGGGTTGGTCCACAACCACGAGAACCCGTGGTTCACAAGAAGGCTGCACCGCAGTGCCGCAGCTCGCGGCGAAACTGGTCGGCTGGTGACGTTGGAACTGTGTGCGGGCGCCGGAGGGCAGGCACTGGGTTTTGAGCGGGCTATGATAGATCACGCTGGATTGGTCGAGAAAGACAAGACGGCGTGCGCCACGCTAAGCTTGAACCGGCCGCGTTGAAACGTCATCCAAGAGGATACAGCGGTAACAATCCTGTACAACCTACAAAAGTTAAGCTTGGATGGCTGTGGCGGACTCGATCCTCTCCAGTAGAGACCTAATCTCAGCTTCCGCGAAGGTTTGGCAGTCCGAATACAGCTTCGTCAAAAACCCAGGCAGTGTCTCCATTAGGCCAGGACGCACGCGCTCAAATTCCGCAAATGTGCTCCGAAAGGAGCGGATTCTCTCAAGATTCTCGCCCAGCCGCAACCTTCGCTCTGCCGCGTCGGTCCAAACGGTCTTCCAGTATCCACACGTGGGGCAGGACGGAGCACAACGGCTGCCGTCGTGACTCAAGAATGATGCCCAGCCAGATCCCGCCAGCGGAAGCACTTTCAAGGAATCGTCCCGACGCTTTTCGCTGTTGCATCTTCTGCACGCCACCAGGACGTTCCCAGGAACATGCAGACCAGCGCGGTAACGATTCATCCCGTCGAGATGCTCAATTACAGCTGCGCGGCCGGACAAATCGCTTGAGCAGTAGGGGCACCGGTTTCCAAACCGCTCTCGGACCAGGTTCTCATATTCCTCGCCGTCAACCTTGATTGGCCAGTTCTGACTGACCCGGCGACTCAGTTCGTGAAGAAACATGCTGATGAGCTTGTTGGCCACGTCGGATTTGGCACGGCGCGTGGCAGAACGCAATAAGGAGGTGGGGTCGTTCACGTTTTTCGACCCCGAAGAAGCCAATCGATTTCCACGCCCAAAGCGTCTGCGAGAGCTTTCAGCTCGTAGTCAAGGACGTGACGATGATCGTTTTCGATCTTCGCAATCGCGGCTCGGTCGAGAAGGACTCCAACTCGGGCTAGCCTGCCTGAAAGGGCGTCTTGCGTCAGTGGTGGCTCGAAGGTGGCGCGCGCCTCAGCCACACGCCTCCCGACTATGTTCTTCCGCGTAACGCCCCTCGTCACGCTGAGAGATTAGCGCCTGCCGGGGCCGAAAATGTTCTAAAATGGAACGCGGTCAAGCACGTACAGGGTGAAACGCCGATTCCGACGAATCGACGCAGTCTTATAAATGGGACGGGGACGTGGGGAACAAGATCAGTGAGCCCGGAAGAATCCACCTTCAGATGGTCGAAGTTATGAGACGTTTCCCCGAAGGCATTTCTGCCGCCGAGCTCGGGCGTGAGCTGGAGCGGGAGGGGCTTCGCGCTGAGGACCTGCGCAATCTCCGAGGCCGTATAGGGGAATTAGGCAGGTGGTTTGTCATCGAAGAGATAAGGGCCACGAAGACCGCCAGCGAAGGGCGCATTGCGGAGGCTCTGCGGGCTCGGGTTCTCCTTCGAGCCCGTAGCCGCTGCCAGTGCTGCGGCAAGAGCATCCAAGCGGACCGCATCGCACTCGCGGTAGACCTCAGAATGCGAGGGTGCCGGGGGGACACTGCCGAAGCCGACAGCTGGTGGGCGATCTGCGAGGCGTGTCACGCCCGGAGGGCGGTGCGTCCCATTGACCCAACAACAAGCGGGGCACGACCCAGGCTCAGCGGCTGCCGAATGTCGAAAGATGAAAGGTGGGGCGATCACAGGCTTGACAAACGCGAATTCTGAGCCAACGCCTGTGAAGCCAGGACCCGCATATTCCGAAGGTCTTCAACTACAGACCACTTCTTAGGTCCCTTTTCCTCCGATCAAGGTGGGTTTGGTCTTCGGGCCGCAGTCCTTGTTTTTCGAGTTCCCTTCTGATCTGACCGCCTGAAATGCCTTCGGGAAAGCGTTTCATGACCTCAATGATCTGGGGGTGAATACTCCCGGGTTGGCTCGTTTTCTTCGCCATGCCTCGCCGTCGGCTCGGGCCAGTCAGGGGCGCGGACCGCCCTGCTTAACCACTCAGGAATACCACCGAAGTTAAGAGAGGGCAACTGCCGACGTGAACGTTACACATTGCGACCGATTCTGGGGTCCGACATAATTCCGCACACCTAGCTTGAACGCCCACTTAGCCGCCCACACGGCCATGGCCAAGACCTCGGCCGGCCATATTGAGATCCGGCAAGAATCGAAGACAAAGAAGCCAGGCGGATGGTTGAGGTCCGCCTGGCCGAGGGTTACAGGCTTCAGGAGCCGGGCTACAGCACGAGGGGTACAGCTCCTGAAGTTCAGTTGTTCACAACCTGAGACAGTACTGCTGAAGTGCTGCCGCTGAAGTCGGTGGAACCTCCATAGACGGCTGTTATCGAGTGGGTGCCGACGGAAAGGCTTGAGGTGCTGAAAGTTGCCTTGCCGCTGCTGAGCGTTCCGGTGCCCAGGGTGGTGGACCCATCCTTGAAGGTGACCGTACCTGGGGGATTGCCGCCGCTGGAGGTGACGGTGGCCGTAAAGGTCACCGACTGACCCGACTTCGACGGGTTGAGGGACGACGTAACCTTGCTGGTGGTCGTCGCCGGGTTGACGGTCTGGGTTAACGCCGGAGAAGTACTGCCGGCGATATTGACGCTGCCGCCGTAGACGGCCGTAATGGAGTGACCGCCCACTGCGAACGACTGGGTCGTGAACGTTGCCTTGCCCCCGCTGAGCGTACCGGTGCCCATCGTGGTCGAGCCATTCTTGAAGGTCACGGTGCCGGTGGGTGTACCCCCGCTCGAGGTCACGGTGGCGGTGAACGTGACCTTGGCTCCGTAAGTTGACGGATTGAGTGAAGAAGCCAGCGTGGTGGAGCTGCTGGCCGCCTTGACGGTTTGGGTCAGCGCCGCCGAGGTGCTGCCGAGGAAGCTGCCCGAGGCTGCGTAGACGGCCGTGATGGAGTGGCTTGCGACCGCGAGCGTCGAGATCGCTAACGTGGCCTTGCCGCTGCTGAGCGTGCCGGTACCCAGAGTGGAACTGCCGTCCTTGAAGGTCACCGTGCCGGTAGGCGTGCCGCCGGTCGCGGTGACGGTGGCGGTGAAAGTCACGGATTGGTTGTAAGTCGACGGGTTGACCGACGAGGCCACCGTGGTGGTGGTGTTGGAGTCGATCGTGAAGCTGACCGACTTGGTGCTCTCCACGTTGCCGGCCTTGTCCTTGCTGTAGAATTTGACGGTGTGGCTGCCGAGCGCCGAGACGGTGAACGGCGCGGCGTAAGTGAGCCATGATCCGCCGTCGATCTGGTAGGAGGTGCTGGCGACGCCGCTGCCACTGTCGGTCGGCGTGAGCGTGACCTTCACCGAGGAGACGTAGACGCTGCCGCTCAGGGTGCCGCTCAGCGTGGCCGTGGTCACCGGCGCGATGGTGTCGTAGCAGACCGGTCCGTAGGTCAGATCGCCCGACGCCTCGCCCATATTGCTCCAGGCCTCCACGTGGGCGGTGTGGCAGCCCTGGCTCACGCCGTAGTCGACGAAGTCGAGCCAGCCGCTGGTGGCGTTGGGGAATTGCGGGCCGCTGTAGAAGGAATTGCCCGAGCCGCCGTGCGCCTCGCTGTAGGCATCGCTCGGAATCGAGTCCCACCCCTGGGTGAAGCCAGCGATCCCGGTGTGGGAGTTGTCAGACACCGTCCAGCTGACCGTCTGCTCCGTGTTGTACCACTGGTTGACCGCCGGTCCGGTGAAATTAACCGAAGGCGCTCCGATATAGATCGTGCTGTACCAGTTGATGGCCCACGCCAGTTGCAGCATGTTAGCCGAGCCCCAGCCGGTCACTTCGTCGTAGCCGGCTCCGGCGCAGTAGTACCAGAGTCCGTAGTAGGCCGTGACGTCGTTGTTGTTGCAGCCCGACGTGATGTCATAGAACGGGTAGTGGGGCGCCGTCTGATAAACGCCTTCGTCGTAAAGGTAGTAGTTGGCGTTGCCCATCGGCGCGCAGGCACTCGTGCCGCCACCGCAGACATTGCCCATCGCCAGCAGGTAGGCGTTCTCCTGCGCGAAGAAGCCCGCCAGTTCCGGCGCCACGATGCTGGTGCCGCCGTTGCCTTGCAGGTAGCCGTCGAAGTAGATGTTCTGCGGGGTGTTGTACCAGTCCGCGTTGAGGGCGATGTCCGGGACCGCTCGAATGCCGAACCCAAGAAGGCTCTGGTAGTAGGGGGCTCCCCAATAGGCGCTGAAGCCGCCCGTGCTGCCGCCGTCGTTGGAGAAGCATCCGTAGGGACCTCCGGTCCAGGCGACTTCGGAGCTGAAGATGGGACCGGACGACAGCCGAAGCGTGGTGCCGCCCGCAGCGATCACGTTGGGATCGGTGGAGGGGAACTGCACCGCGTCGGCGTCGCCGCAGCCGGAGGTGGCCCCGGCGTCGCCGGAGGCGGCCACCAGCGTCCAGCCCTGGCCGACCATGCTCAGGAAGATCGAGTCGCGGGCGTTCATGGTCGCCGGCAGGCAGTCTTCGTTGGTGCCGTAGGTCGCATACTCTGTGCAGTACCAACTGGTGCTGAAGACGCGCGCATAGCTGTCGTTCAGCATGTGGTTGTAGACATCGGTGATCGTGTTGTTCAGATAATTGGCGCCCTGATAGACGTAGACCTTGGAGGTGTTCACGTAGCTGCCAAAGCTGTTCGACATGGCCGTAGACCACTCGCCATCCATGGTTCCCTCTCCATCGCCGGAAGCGGGCGTGCCGTCGATGTTAAAGAGCTGGATGTTGTAGGCCAGGTAGGGATACTGAGTGTGAAAGCCGGCGATGTCGCTCAGATTCTGCGCCATAAAAGTGGCGATGGCGATGGAGGTCTGGGGCGGCGTCTGGCCCGGATTGTTGAGCGGGTTGCAACACTTGCCTTGCGCATACAAAGCATTGAAGTCGTAGGTTTGTGAGCTGTAGATATCCGTAGGATCGTAGGCGCCGTTGGTGATATTCGGCACGGCTTCGCCCCCATCGGAACGCTTCAGGGCTTTTTTCAGGGAGGCCGGCAGCTTGGAGGTGTCGGCATCGCCATGATCGGACCCGCTGTCGGCCACGGCGGGGCCGGGCAGATAGTCGGGCCTCGAAGGTGGTTGGAACTTCTTCGAAACCGGACGCTCATGTTCCAGGCTGTTCAAGCCTTGCACTGACCAGACCACATCGGCCAGATGCGCTGGAAGCAGGGTCTCGCGGTCGTTGGAGAAGAAAGATTCGTTGCCGATCTGATAGCGATTGATCTTGATGTTGAATGCCTTCTCGATGGTGCTTGCCGAAGCTTCCACGTCCACCAGCAAGCGGTTGGGGTAGCGATGGGTGATCGAAAGCCCCTGGCTCTCGGCCCAATCCACGACGGCCTGCTCATCCTGAGTCGAGGGCGCAAAGCGATCGTTCCACTCGTCCGCGGTCAGGAATTTGTGGAACTGGGGCGACTTCTTGTCATGCAACTCCTTGATGAGCTGCCTCTCTTCATCCAGGTGGGGCGGCTTCAAAGCGAGAGCGAGCCGCAGCTTCTGGTTAGGGTTGTAATGCTCAACCAGCTGGGCTGTGCCGTCCAGCACCTGGTGCGGCGTTTGGGGACTGGCGGTGCTTCCGCCGGTTTGTGCGGCCAGCGTCGAGCTTCCGATCGCCAGACTGATAAGAGCAATCACGCAGGTCGAGTTCAGGGCACGACGTGGCCCTATTAACCCGGCCAGGGTTTCGGGCAGGCGGGAGCGCGAAGCATCACTGAAACTTCGCCCATACTCTCCGCCGGACAGACGAATAGTCCTTCGGTATGACATTAGCTCTTCCTCCTTAATCGTGTGTGTGGCTTGTTGACCGAATGAAGGCGCGCTGTTGCTCGCCGGCTGCTTTCGTACCCAGCCGTGCCGCAACAGCTGCTAGCCGGTCGCCGTATAGTGAGCCTGGAGGTAAGACCGTTTCAGATGCCGTGAGTTCGGAGGTCGCCACAGGAGGTCAGACTGCGCGGAAGCATGGCTGCCGTCCTCCGGCAAGAAAGGGGATACGACGGAAAGCGAACGCCTTCTGGCAAAGTGGTCGGATCCTTCTGTGCGGGACGGCGCTTGAATCCCATGATCTCTATGAAAACAAGCGACTTAGCAGCTGTATCGCGCGATCCAATTGAAAATACACCACTTAGCCCGATAGACGAGGGCGTCCATTGAGCCTTCTGCGCCGCGCGGGGCTGCTCATTGCCCCCGGGAACGCAAGCGAATCGTGCTTTTGTGGTGGGCCCAGGGCAGGACCCCTCCCGGAGGGCTAGCAGCCAGGGTACCCCGCTGCTAACCAATCGATTATCTCCGAGAAGGGTCCAAGTAACATCCTCAGAGGCGTTTCAGAGCAAGGAACGTCGGCACGATTTATGCAATCTTGCCAACCCGAAGTAAAATTCCAAAATCGGTAACTGAAATCTGTATTTCAGAAACGTCATCCGTCGACCTGAAATGGAGCGGCCAACGGATTGAAAACAATGGAACTATTCAGCCCACGGCGGTGTTAAACTGGAAGTAGGCGTGCACCGACCGTCGGTGCTGGACTTCGCCCGGAGAGGGTGACGCTCGACTCCGCCATGACTTCGAGACCCGCTTTCCGCTTTACCACCGTCCTGGCCACGGTCCTAACTACTGGGCTCGTCGTTTGCGGGTATCTTAGCATCCGGCAGCAGACGGCTTACCGGCTTCCCAGCGACGGCGTAGCCTGGATGGACTCGAACGGTGCGGTGCGGGCCTGGCTGGTGACGCCGGGCGGCCCGGCTGAAGCAGCGGGAGTTCGGCCAGGAGACGTGCTCGAGTCGTTCAACGGCAAGCCGGTTGGCAGCGCCTCGGAAGCGGCCCGATTGGTTTTCGAGGCCGGCATCGGTCAAAGGGTCGCCTACCAGCTTGAACGGGCCGGTGAGCCGGTTGAAGCCACCGTCACCATCGCCCGCGAGCACAATCCTTCCTCGCTGCGCGGCTATCTCGACGCAGTCGGCCTGATCTACCTCTTCGTCGGCGCCTTCATACTGTTTCGCCGCTGGACAGCGCCGAAGTCATTACACTTTTATGTCTTTTGTCTCACCTCCTTTGTCCTTTACTGTTTCCACTACACAGGCAAGCTAAACTCTTTTGACCAGACGGTTTACTGGCTCAACGTCGCGGCCACTATTCTGCAGCCCGCCCTGTTCCTCCATTTCTGCCTGACTTTTCCCAAACCGGTTGCCGCCTTGAAGGGACGTCCGTGGCTGGTCCCGCTGATCTACCTTCCAGGGGTCTTATTGGGTGCCTTTCACCTGCTGGCGCGCACCGGAGCGTTGAGCCCGATGCGGGAAGCCTTGTGGCTGGCCGACCGGATGGAGTATTTCCATCTCGCCGTTTTGTTCATCCTTGGCGGCGCGGTTCTGGAGCGATCCTACCGCTCGGCCCGAATTCCGCTGCGCAAGCAACAACTGAAGTGGGTGACGCGCGGCACCTACGTCGCCATCATACCTTTCGCTCTGCTCTACGCCGTTCCCTACTTCCTCGGTTTTATACCCTTGCCGGCGATGAAGCTCTCGGTGCTGACGCTGGTCTTTCTCCCCATCACTTTCGGCTACGCCCTGGTCCGCTACCGGCTCATGGACGTGGACATCATCTTCCGGCGTGGGATCGCTTACACGCTGGCCACGGCGGTCATCGTCGGGCTCTATTTCGGCGGCATCGGCCTCTTCGCCGACTTCTTCCGCAGCCAAGTCAGGGACCTCAGTCGTGGCGGCTGGCTCCTGGCCCTGATGGTCACGGCGGTAGTGTTCCAGCCCTTTGTGAACTGGATTCAAGGACGCTTGGACCGTTTCTTCAACCCGGCGCGCTACGACTACCGCCGGACCCTGCTGGAATTCGCGCGCGAGCTGACTTCCGAGGTCCGGGTGGAGCGCCTGCTGGATCAGGTTACGGAACGCCTGGCCGAAACCTTGGGGGTGGAGCGGGTGGCGATCATCCTGGCTTCCCTCGAGAGTTACGAGGGGCCGATGAGGCTGGCGGCGGCCCGGGGCTTCACGCCTCCGCCGAGGTTGGATTGGAGCTTTCTCGACCCGGGCCGCAGTGAGCTGGCCAAGGGCTATCTGTTCTTTGAGAGCGTGCGCCGCGTTCTCGGGGTTTCGCAAGGCGCGCAGCAGACGATCGAGCAGCTTGACCTGCATTACTACCTGCCGTTCCGGATCAAGGGCCGGACGCTCGGCTACCTGGGCCTCGGCAAAACCCGTCAGGGAGACTACCTCTCCAGCGAAGATGTGGACCTGCTGAACACCATCGCGGGTTACGTCAGCGTGGCGCTGGAGAACGCACGCTTGTACGGGTCCCTGGAACAGCAGGCGCGCGAGCAGCGAGCGTTGCGCGACTACAGCGAGAGCATCATCGAGTCCATCAGCGCCGGCGTACTCTCGCTGGACATGGAAGGACGGATCGGCTCCTGGAACTCGGCCATGGAGAAGCTGTACGGACTGAAGCGCGCCCAAGCGGTCGGCCGGCGGCTGAGCGAGGTGTTCCCGCCGGAGCTGCTGAGTGTGCTGCCGGGCGACTTCGGGGCCCCCGAAGCCCACTCGGTTTACAAGTTTCGCCTGGCCACGGCCGCGGGGCGCGAGCTGGTGGTGAACGTCTCCGCCGCGCCGCTGGTGGATCTCGCTGGCAACAAGATGATCGGGCGGCTGTTGATCTTCAACGATCTCACCGAGCGCGTCAGCCTGGAAGATCAGCTGGCGCAAGCCGAGAAACTGTCCTCGATCGGATTGCTGGCGGCTGGCGTCGCCCACGAGGTGAACACGCCGCTGGCGGTGATCGCCTCCCAGGCCCAGATGCTACTGCGGCAGGTGCCGTCCGAGAATCCACAGTCGCGCACGGTCGAGAAGATCGTGAAGCAGGCGTTCCGCGCCTCCGAGATCGTCAACAGCCTGCTGAAATTCTCTCGCGTGAGCGGCAGCGAATTCGCCGAACTCGATGTCAACAGGGTGATCCAGGAGACCCTGTCGCTGGTCGAGCCGATGCTGAAGACCTCGCACGTCCAAATCAATTTGCAGCTCGCCTCGGAACTCCCGGCCCTCTGGGGCAACTACGGAAAGCTCCAGCAGGTGTTTATGAACCTGCTGGTGAACGCACGCGACGCCATGCCGTCCGGCGGCGAGTTGACCGTGGTGACAGAGCGGGAGGACTCCGCAGTGCGAGTCGAAGTCTGTGACACCGGGATCGGCATCGCGCCCGATCATCTCAACAAGATCTTCGATCCCTTCTTCACCACCAAGGCCAAGAATCGGGGCACGGGGCTGGGCTTGGCCGTGAGCTACGGGATCATTCGCGAGCACGGCGGAACGGTGGCCGTGGAGAGCCGTTCCGGCCACGGGAGCACTTTCCGCCTGGAATTCCCCGCCGTCAGAAAGACCGTCCATGCCGTCTAAACCCTCCATTTTGATCGTTGACGACGAACCGGAAGTTCGCGAGAGCCTCGAGGAGCTCTTGGGGGCCGAAGGCTATACCCTCGACTCCGCCGCAACCGCGGCCGAGGGCTTGAAGCGCCTCGACGCCGGCGCCTATGACCTGGCACTGGTCGACGTGAACCTGCCGGACGGCAGCGGCCTCGACGTGCTCAAGAACCTGAAGCAGGAGAGCCCGGACACCAGCGTCATCATGATCACCGCCTACGACTCCAGTCAAACGGCTTTCCAGGCGTCGAAGGAGGGAGCCGAGAGCTACATCACCAAGCCGTGGGACAACGAGAAACTCCTGCTGGAAGTGCGCAACCTGCTCGACAAGACCCGCCTCAAGGAAGAGAACGTCCAGTTGCGCCGCGCCCTGAAGCGCTTCGGACTGCCGGGAATCGTCGGCAAGAGCGAGGCCATGCAGAAGGTCTTTGACCTGATTACGCAAGTGGCCCGCAGCCGGACCACCGTCCTGATCCAGGGCGAGAGCGGAACGGGCAAGGAACTGGTGGCCAAAACCATTCACGCGACCAGCCCCCGCGCCGACCGGCCGTTTGTGCCGGTCAATTCGGGATCACTCCCTGCCGACCTGCTGGAGAGCACGTTGTTCGGCCACGTCAAGGGGGCTTTCACGTCGGCCATCGCCACCAAGCGCGGCCTGTTCGAGGTGGCGGATCAAGGCACCATCTTTTTCGACGAGATCGGCACGGTCGGGGTTGAAACCCAGGCCAAGCTGCTGCGCGTGATCCAGGAGCGCGAGTTCATGCGGCTGGGCGGCACCGAGACCATCAAGGTGGATGTGCGGATTCTGGCGGCCACCAACGACGATCTGCGCCGCCTGGTTCAGGAGAGCAAGTTCCGCGAGGACCTGTTTTACCGCCTCAACGTCATCTCGTTGCGGCTGCCTCCGCTGCGCGAGCGCCGGGAGGACATTCCTGCGCTGGTCGAGCACTTCCTCAACCGCTTCGCCCGCGAAAACGGGCGCGAGGCGATGCGCTTCTCTCCCGAGGCGATGAGGCTGCTGGTGGATTACGACTGGCCGGGAAATGTGCGTGAGCTTGAAAACGCGGTGGAGCGGGCGGTGGTGCTCTCCGCCGGACCCTTGATCGAGCCGGTCCTGCTGCCCGAGCAAATCTCGGCGAACGGCAGCCGCCGGAGCTCCGTGGCGGACTTCGAAGGGCTCGATGGGCGCTCGCTTTTCGAGATGACAGAGAACTACGAGCGCCGGGTGATCCTGGAGGTACTGTCCCGCTCCAACTGGAGCCAGACGGAAGCGGCCGAGCGTCTTCGCATTCCCCTCTCGACCTTAAACCAAAAAATCAAGCGGCTGCAGATCGACCCCAAACGCCGGCGCCTCGCCCAGTAAGGATAAGACGGCTCCGGTGCGAACGGCGGAATCTTCCCTCAGGAGTAGTGTTCCCCGAGGTATTCGGTAATGGCGCGGTAGGCTCGTTGCAGGACCGACTCGTCGGGCAGAAACACGATGCGGAAGTGCTGCGTGCCGGGCGCCTGGCCGAAGCCGCTCCCGTGCACCAGGAGCACGTGCTTCTCCCGGAGCAGGCCGCGAACAAATTCTTCGTCGCTGCCAGGGATGTCGAGGCGCGGGAAGGCATAGAAAGCGCCCAGCGGTTTCACGCAGCTGAGCCGCGGGCAGGAATTGGCGAATTCCACCGTCAGATCGCGCCGGGCTCGCAGCTTCCGTAGCACTTCCGGCAGGTGGTCTTGCGGACCTTCGAGCGCGAAACGAATCGCGTACTGCTCCGGGTGATTGGCGCTCAGCCGGCTGCGGAGCAGTTTGTGAATTCCCTCCAGGTAAGGCCGCAAGGCTTCGGCATCGCCGCTGGCGATGCCCCATCCTACCCGCCAACCCGGCGCAAGATACGCCTTGGAAAGCCCGCCGAAGGTGATGACCGGAACGTCCGGGGCCAGAGCCGCCAGCGACACGTGCTCGCCTTCCAGCGTGAGCTTGTCGTAAATCTCGTCGGCGAAGACCACCAGGCCGTGCTCACGCGCCAGCTCGGCGATGCGTTCGAGTGTCCGCCGCGAGTAGAGCGCACCAGTGGGATTGTTGGGATTGATCACCACCATGCCGCGGGTGCGCGGCGTGATGCGGCGGGCCATTTCATCAACATCAGGCTCCCATCCCGAACTCTCGTCGAGCGCGTAGGTGTTTGCCTGGGCTTCGAGCTTGGCGAGGACGGCCCCGTAGAGAGGATATTCCGGACTCGGCGTCAGCACGTTCTCGCCCGGATTGACCAAGGCGGCCAGGCACAAGTCGACCGCTTCGCTCACTCCCTGGGTGACAAAGACGCTCTGGAGGTTGCGGATGCCCTTGCGATGCGCTTCGCCGCGTATAGCTTCGAGGGCCTCGGGAATTCCGGTCGAAGGAGCGTAGCCGCTGTGTCCGTCACGCATGGCCTGCGCCACGGCTTCGATCAGCGCAGGCGGCGTCTGGAAATCGAACTGAAGCGGGTCGCCGATATTGAGCGGCAGGATCTCATGGCCCTGCCGCGCCACTTCCTCCGCCAAGACGGCCACGTCGCGGATGGCATAGCGGACCTGCTCCAGACGGCTGGCAGCCAGGATCTGATGAACACGCGCGGCCGGTGTGCCTGCCATGCTTGACTTCTAACAGAAACGCCGATGGGCGTCAATCGACCGGACGGGAACGCGCTGTCAAGGGACAAAATATTAGACCAGCGCCCGCCCGGAGCCGCCGGCGATCACGGCCGGATGCCGGGGATCATCAGGTGCACGCGGTAGAGGCTGCTGCTGGCGGTGATGTAGAGCGCCCGGCCGTCGCCGCCCCAATTCAAGTTGGCGACTTTCTCGGGGATCTTGAAGGTGCCGAGATGTTTGCCCTCGGGCGAGAAGACCCAGACGCCGCCCGGACCCGCGCCGTACAGGTTGCCTTTCTCGTCCACCTTGATGCCGTCGGGCCCGCCGTCGCCGGGAGCCGAGGTTGCGTCGTAGAACACCTGTCCGTTGGCCACCGTGCCATCGGGCTTGACGTCGTAGCGCATCCAGACCTTGTGCTGGGGATCGGAGACGGCGATGTACAGGATCTTCTCGTCGGGCGAGAAGCAGATGCCGTTGGGCCGGGTGAGGTCTTTGATGAGGAGATCGAGCTTGCCGGGATCGGGCGCCGCGCCCGGTTTTTGCGACGCCGCGTCCCGCACCCGGAAGACGCCGTTGAAGTCGAGTTCCTTCTGGGGATCGGTATCGGACTGGGTCGGCAATCCGTAGGGGGGATCGGTGAAATAGAGCGAGCCGTCGCGCGCATAGACCAGGTCATTGGGGCTGTTCAGCCGCTTGCCCTGGTAGCGGTCCGCGAGCACGGTGAGCTGCGTGTCTCCCGACATGGTTTCCAGCCGGTAGACATTGCGCCGCGCGTGCCCGGCTACGGTTAGGCGCCCGCGCGGGTCCAGAGTCATTCCATTCGAACCCGACTCCGGCCCGGTGAAAGGCGCCGTGCCCTGGTAGCCGCTCGGCTTCAGGAAGACCGTGAGCCGGTCGTCGGGCCACCATTGCATGATGCGGTTGCCGGGAATGTCGGCAAACAGCAGATAGCTCTTGCCGCCGGCGATCGGGCCGTGGACCCAGACGGGGCCTTCCGTCCAGGTGCAACAGGTGAAGAGCTTCTCGATCTTGGCGCCGGCTGGCGCGATGGCGTCGAAGCCAGCATCGGTCTTCTCGACGCTGCCTGCGGTGTCGAAGTGCTTTCCCATGCCGGCCAGACCGAGCAGCAGAGGAGAGGTGAGCAGGACCGAACAGATCGTCATGATTTTCATAGCCTGTGCATTCTACGCAAAAACACCTGCAGGGGAAAAGCCCATTACGCCGCCAAGCTGCGTCTTCCACCACCTGCCTCGCCACACCCGGAGCTGTTGGCATCAGCCTGGAACGGGTAAAGTTGCATTGCGAACGCGTCGGGTTTGTTCCCGGGTCTGTTTTAGGTTTGTATTCTCAACCCTGAGAACGCCTCGCTGATTCTGAAGCATTTATTCATCCCGACTGCACAAAAGCTCGGGTTTGCTTAGGTTTGTTCTAGGTTTGTTCTTCCGATGCCTTGTTGATTCTAAACAACTTCTCGGGTTTGTTTTTCGATTTAATGGGGGGTTCCCCCTCCCGAGGGCCCCATGAGTCCTTCCGACACGGCGGCAGTCACTTGCCTTTCGTCTGGCATAAGGCCTGCTCATTCATGCGATGACCCGATTGACGTTGGGCCGGCCTATCCGGCCTGGCCGATCGCCGCATCCCGCGCGAGCCTCCAGGATTATGTTGTCGCACACGGCCGGAGCCTAGTCAACGGGAATTTTGGTCAACGAATGGTAAATTTTATGGGCCTTGCAAGGTGATGACTGTAGGCTAGATACGGCCCCATGGCGAATCGAGACCGGTCTCCAAGGGTGTCTGCGTGACAACTCGTTTCGCAGTCTGTCACCCCCGCCTTCGCGGGGGTGACAACGTAGAAGAAAGAACGGATTATCCCGCCCGTCATTCCCGCGTAGGCGGGAATTCACGAGTTGTCACACCGTCTCCAAGGGGGAGAGAGCCTGTCCGCCGCCCAGGCGCTTTCATCAGCCGGGGGCCGCGCGCTGGGGAGGCTGGATGGCGCACAGCGGAGCGGCGCGACTTTGACACGACCATGAATCGCAGATCTTCGGATCTGCGCCAGCCCCGCCCCCGCGGAACCGTGGGTGGCGACGACATCGTCTCGTATGTCGTGCCCTTGCATCTCTGTATTGGCGCATACATGAAAAGCAATGTATGCGCCACCCGTGGGCGGACACGTATGCCAAATAGGTTGCGCGAGTTGGATCGCACGGTGAGCCGCGTCATGCCTCGGGTCCGAACGGTCGTCCGGGATTTGTGATCTGGGTCACCGCATCGATTCAAAGCGACAGGTATTAATAACTGAGGGAAAGAGTGTCCTCCCGTTTGCGGAAGGGTTGTTCACGAGGAGGATGTCAATGGCGGTATCAGCCTCCCGAACCCAGATCTCACTCCGATGTATCCTCTTTGCAACCGATTTTTCTTGCTGCTCGCAGACAGCCCTCGCCGAGGCACTTGCCTTGTCCCGTCGCTACAGCAGCGCGCTGTACACGGTGACGGTCGTCCCACCGGATATTGCCGATCGATATGAGTCTCCCGACCCGTTCTACCTCCGGCATGCCGCCGAGAACAAGATGGCGGAGCTTGTGAAGTCGGGGGTATTCCGGGGAATCGAGCATCACGAACTGGTGAAGGAGGAAGCAGGTTTCGTCGCCGAAGTGCTATTTGACTTGATAAACAAGCTTGACGTTGACCTGATCGCACTTGCCACCCACGGCCGCGGTGGAATCAAGAAGCTCGCGCTGGGTTCGGTCGCAGAAACAATTGTCTCTCCTCAGCAATATCTGTGGGTTGATTCCGGCTCGGGGAGGCGGCCAAGCGTGTGATAGAGTGCAATTCCCATCGCTTCATAGGTGCGAAAACCGTAGGAGCGTCTGGTGATCACTCGGATTTT